>OBWE01000430.1_pt1 | contig 21218 bp, 15 predicted proteins | sample 1476251 | NCBI WGS metagenome assembly OBWE01 (sample SAMEA2580037, study PRJEB22360) | human gut metagenome | biome: human gut; feature: human-associated habitat; material: faeces | place: Denmark | collected 2008/2010
GATGATATTTTATACAGAGAAAAAAAATAAATTACCTCCTTTGTATGATATAGACTTAGCTCGTATATTATATCCTCGTAAATCAAATAGACAATGTGGAATAGGACATAATGTTGTAGCGTATGATACAGATGGAAATAGTTTTCCATGCCATTTATTTCTTCCGAATGTAATTGGGAAAAAGAATATTCCTCAATTTAGTGAATTAGCTAATGACCAGTTTTTGGTTGATGATTATTGTAAGGGGTGTATAATTGAAAATATCTGCCCAACATGTTATGCGTTTAATTTTATTGAGAGAAAAAACTGTAATATGAGAGATCATAATTTTTGTGCTTTTTATAAATCAATAATAAAGTATTCAGCGTTACATAAAATGAATCGTTATTCTAAGCAATTTTATTTCAATAGAAATGAATTAAAGGAAATAGAGGCTATTTTATTTTTAAATGAAAATCTGTAAGTTTTCATTTACTATAGTATAACTGTAACTCAGTGTCTTTTTTAATATGCTAATGTAAGAGATGATGAAATATTACTTTGCTTTATTTTTATTGTTGGTATTGTTCTCTTGTAAAAATACGCATCGCGATAATGTGTTTTCAGTATTACAAGAATGGGAACAAAGAGAAATACAATTTCCGTCTCATTCGTTTTTTACCATACAAGGTAAAGATACTATTGAATATATTCTGGAGAGTAAGTATAAAATATTAACTTATGTAGATGCAATAGGATGTGTGAGTTGTAAATTATATATACCGGGATGGAGGAAGCTGATTCAGACGGTTGATTCATTAGCCCCTAATACAGTACAGTTCCTTTTCTTTTTTTCCCCTGAGAATAGAAGAACAATCAATAGATTATTATTAGAAAATAAATTTAATTATCCTGTTTGTGTGGATGAACAAGATTCTATTAATATTCTGAATCATTTTCCAGAGGATATGCAATTTCAAACCTTTTTGCTAGATCAAAATAATAAAGTGATTGCAGTAGGTAATCCTGTGCATAATTTTAAGATAAGAGAACTTTATCTTAAGATTATATTAGGTGAGGATTCTGCATTAATACTAGATGAAAAACCGCAAACTGATATTAGATTTGAACAAGAGTCTATTGACATGGGAACCTTTGATTGGAAAAAAGAACAAGTTGCATACTTTGTGTTATCCAATACAGGGAAAGAATGTTTGGCTATTGATGATATAACAACTTCTTGCGGCTGTATTACAGTTGAATATCCTAAAGAACCAATTCGACCAGGCCGAAGAATAAGTTTGAAGGTCAAATACAAATCTGATCATCCAGAGCATTTTTATAAAACAGTTACTTTGTATTGTAATGCAAAAGGGGCTCCCTATAAATTTAAGGTAAGTGGAAGAGCAGAATAATTAATGCAAAAATATATGTCAAAGTTTTGGAAAAACATAAAGAGTGGCTTTGTAATGTTATTAATTGTTGCATTAGGGAGTTTTATCATTAAAAAAATGATTTATAGGGAAGAATATGCGTCTTCTTTGGAAGTTGCTTTACGTGCTGCAAAAAGTAATCGTTCTGAATTAGAGAAAGTACTTCATCATTACCAAAGGACCCCAGATGATAGTCTAAAATATAAGGCAGCTCGTTACTTGATAGAAAATATGCCTTTTTATTCATATTCAGTAGGAGAACAATTGAATAATTATAAATTGTATTATCTTTGGCTAAAGGAGGGTAAGGGCAAATCCCCTGAAGAAGTGGCGGATTCTGTTAAAAAGGTATTTGGTCCCATTGGAAGTACGATTAGAAAACGTGATATATTGGAAATTGATTCAGCTTATTTATGCAACAACATTGAGTGGGCATTTAAGGTTTGGCAAGAGCAACCTTGGGGAAAGAATATATCATTTGACTGTTTTTGTGAGTATATACTTCCTTACCGTATTGATGATGAAGCATTGGCTTATTGGCGTGAGATTTACTATGAAAAGTATAATTCATTATTAGATTCATTAAGAATTTCTAACACTTTAGATAAAGAAGATCCGGTGGTTGCTGCTAGCTATTTGATCGAACGATTACCAAACAAAGAACATATTTTCACTTCTGTTACTCCAACTGCTTTTGGACATATCGGACCGGAATATGTGCAATATTTATCTGGATCTTGTCGGGAAGTTACAGATTTTGGAGTATATCTGTTCAGAGCCTTAGGAATCCCTTGTGCTATTGATTTTATCCCAATGAGCGGTTCTGGGAGTGCCGGCCATTTTTGGTTAGTAACCTGGGATAAAAATGGGGAAGACTATAAAATGGATTTCCCGGAACCATTACAATTGGTTCGTAAGAGTTGGTGGTATGTAATGGATATGAGTGCTAAGATGTACCGATATACTTTTAGTGTAAATAGGGAGCTATATGAATCAATGGCAATTTATGGGGAAGAATTATATCCTTTTTGGCGGCTACCGAAGTTTAAAGATGTGACTCATGGGTATGCCCAATATTATAAGAAGGAGATGAAGATTCCTTCTGAACAGATATATAAGGAAAAATGCGATGGAAAAATAGCCTACTTATGTCTTAGTAGCCGTGATAGTTGGATTCCGGTTGATTGGACAGAATATGATAGAAACAATCTGGTATTCCGAAACTTGAAGAAAAGCTCTATGATGAGGGTAGCTACTTATGAGAATGGGTCATTGCATTTTGTGACTGATCCTTTTATAGTGGATGGATGGACGAATAAAAGCCATTATTATTCAGCTGGTGGAGAAAAACAAGATGTGGTATTGTATGCCAAATCTAATATCGATACGGAGAATCTTTTCAGAGACAGGATGATAGGAGGTGTGTTCGAGGGAAGTAATAGGGCGGATTTTGCAGATAAAGATACTCTGTTTCTTATCCAGAGTAAACCTTATCGTCTGAGAACAGTAGTTAAAAGCTGGTCTGATAAAAAATATCGTTATCTCAGATATGTAGGTCCTGAAAATGCCAGTTGTAATGTTGCAGAAATAGCCTTTTATGAACCGAATGATACTATTGCCTTGAAGGGGAAAGTGCTGGGAACTCCCGGGTGCAGCCAGCAAGATGGAAGTCATGAATACACCAATGCTTTTGATGGCAAAACATGGACGTCTTTTGATTATATCGAGCCAACCGGAGGGTGGACCGGACTGGATGCCGGAAAAGAAGTACAAGTAGATCGTATTGTTTACACTCCACGAAACAGAGATAATTATATTCGTCCCGGAGATACCTTTGAACTTTTTTATTGTGATGGAGACTGGAAATCTGCTGGTATGATGATAGCAACTACCGATTCGCTCGTTTATAGGAATATCCCTAAGGATGTACTTTTGCTATTGCGCAATCATACCCGAGGGGTGGATGAACGGATTTTTGTTTATGAAAATGGTACTCAGGCATGGAAGTAAGAAATAAAATCATACGGAAAACAGTCTTGTGGATAATACCAATAGGTGTTGTTCTGCTGATATATGCTTGTCATCATGTTGAAAAGGAGAAAGTACTTTTCCCACCTGTTTATGTAGCAAAACATACCTTAATGACACTTTCACCGGATTTTACGATGGAGGCTGACAGCACGGCATTGTATAAGCAATATTTGCGATTACGCACAGGAAAAGAGTTTCCCATGATCGGTGTTTTGCGTGTCAATGGAAAATCATATCGTTTTATAGGCGGTGACTCCTTGCGTATTGCTCCTATAGCATCCATTTACAGCGGTGAAGGATGGAGTGGTAAATATTCATATTTATATCCGGGAGTGGGTTGGGAAAAACAAGGATATGACGATTCGCAATGGCAGGATGGAACTGGTGCATTTGGCGTAAAAAATATATATTATCCGGTCCATACTTTGTGGGGAGCGAATAATATTTATGTACGCAGGCATATTACCATTGATGATAAAGAGGCTTTGGAAGGACGAAAAATGTATGTCCGATATATATGCGATGGTCAGATCGATCTTTACTGCAATGGAGAGCATATTCCACATATTGATAATCAATCTATGCAATTGGAATGCAGGCAACTATCCGGTATGATTGTCAATCATTTACAGAGTGGGGATAATGTGATTGCTGCTTTTGGGCATAGTAAAGGAGGAGGATTTGCATTATTGGACTTTGGATTGTATGTGGAAAATAAAACCTATTGCGAACTGGATACGGCGACTCTGAAACAGGTGGATGTGCAAGCAACTCAAACTCATTATGTTTTTCAGTGTGGAAGTGTGGAACTACAGCTTGACTTTATTTCTCCCGGCTTACTGGATGAGCCGGATATGAGGGGATGTCCGGTAGGACTTATTACATATCATGTAGTTCCCCAAGAAGGTGAATGTCCTGATGTTGAGATATTATTTGATGTAGATATGGAATGGTCTTTTGACCGTTTTTCTGTTGATATGAAGGCCGAAGGCAAAGAATATTCTTATGAAGGCGGACATGCTGTGTTCTCTCAGAAGTTAGGGGGAGAACAGATGGATTTTGGTGCTTTGCTTATAGGATATGAGGAAGAAAGGACGATGCAGTACGAGGGGGATAATATATATACTTGTTGGAGTAAAGGGGGAGAGAAAACAATAAAGGATATGATGAGGCTTGTTGGGGATCAATGTTGGACCTTAAAGGACAAATGCGACGAGACGGATAATCTTTTAAAAGAAAATGCGTTTCGGAATGGATATAAAAAATTAGCACAGATACTGCCTGTGTATAGGAATTTCATGGCTAATCACAGACTCGTGATGAATGCTGATAATAAGTTCTATTGTTTCGGAGATACTTTGGGTAATATAAGGGAAGCTTGTGAATGTTTTCCTGCACTGTTGCTGTGGGGGCGGGTAGATTTGATGAAAGGATTACTAAACTCAGTTTTTGAAACATGTGAGAATGGTGATTGGGTAAAAAAATATCCTCCTTATGATATAGGAACCTATCCGATATCGGGACGTCAGTCGAGTGTAGAGGATCATAGTATTGAGGTTGCTGCCGATATGTTGATGATGACTTTAGCTATTGTAGAATTGGAGAATGATTTTGACTATGCGGAAAAGCACTGGGGACTGTTACAGCAGTGGGCTGCTTATTTGGAGGCATGTATTCAGAATGAACCTACTTTTCCTTCTGAATTACTGAATGGAAATGATGAACGTGTGAAAAGAGTATTGGGATGGAAAGCTTATCAGAAACTAATACAATGGAGACAAAATAATGGGTAACGTGAAGCAAAATATAAAAAAGGTAGTAATCAGGCTTCTGGATATATCGTTTGTAGTATGTTGCTTGATGGGATTGATGTTTCTAGGGCAATTGTTCTGTTTCACTTCATTCAAGATACCATCGGACTCTATGGAACCGGCACTAAAAGATGGCGACCGGATATTGGTGAACAAGATGATCATGGGGGCAAGACTGTTCGATGTGTTTGCTGCATTGGAACAAAAGGATGTGAATATCTATCGATTACCTGCATTGGGAACTTTGAAGAGAAATGATGTGATAGTATTCAATTTTCCTTATGAGGAGTTTCGGTGGGACAGTATCCGGATGAATGTAATGCAGTATTATGTGAAACGTTGTATAGCTATGCCGGGAGATACTTTAGAAATTCGGGAGGGAATTTATAAAGTGAGAGGATGCAATGAACTGTTGGGGAATAGCAATGCCCAGCAATATCTAGCCGGTCTGCAACACCCGGAGGAACAAGGTATTGTAACGGGAACATTTCCGAATGATTGGCGACTGGGATGGAATATTCGTGAATTTGGTCCGCTTCCAATTCCACGGGAAGGGCAAATGGTGATGATGGATTTTACTAATTATCTTCTATATAGACAATTAATTAGTTGGGAACAGAAGAAAAAAATACGAATGGATGGTAATTCCGTATTGTTGGGAGACAGTGTGATTTCTCAATATCGTTTTAAGAAGAACTATTATTTTGTTTCCGGTGACCACATGGCAAACTCGCAAGATTCCAGATATTGGGGAATGCTGCCTGAAGAATATATTGTGGGAAAAGCTACTCGCATATGGTATTCAGAAGATAAATTTACGGAGCGTACTCGTTGGAAGAGAGTTATGAGGAAAATTGAATGACATTAATGGCGTTTATAATAGCTAATACAATAATAAGGAAGGTGGTGTTAATATAGAAAGAAAATGTGAATTAAAAAACTTATTTTTTGTGTCTTGCTAATATGCAAGCATCGGTTATAGTGTATAATAATTTAATTTAAACGAAATGAAAGTAAAGACATTTGTAATATCTGTATTTGTTGTAATAACAGTTTTAGCAGGCTATCATTCTACTGTGAAAAATAGTAAAATATCATTATTGGATTACTCGTTAGCTTCGTTGGAATCATTAGCAGGATGTGAAACGTCACCTAATCATAATGATAATAAGGGATATTGCTCTTATATTTATGGTGGTAGTGGTGGATCTTGCGTTACATCAGGTTCTGGTTCCGAACCACGCTGTAGTGGGAATTATTGATTAATATTAAGGCAATAAGGGGGATTTCCCCCTTATTTAAATTTATAAAATTATGAAACGAATAGAGAAAATGACAAAAGTACTTATAGGCCTTTCTTTTTTATTTTTTTATGCATGTTCTGGGGATAAGGCTCATGATAGGGTGGGAGAGAAACTTTACACGTTCGACTCTGGTAAAGATAAAATGATTTTTTTAGATTCTATGACAACTCAAGAATCTAATTATATACAATTGATTGATGATGACCGATTAGCGATTTATAATAAACCAGAAAATACTATTTGTATATTTAGTATTAATGAGGGAAAAGAAATAGAAAAAAAAAGGTTGTATAAAGAAGGTCCCAATGCAGTTTTAGGTATTCAAGGTTTTTATTACCAATCAAAAGATTCAGTTTGGCTATATAGAAGTTGGGAGCAAGAATTTGTATTGGTCAATGAATCTGGTGAAATAATAGAGAAAAAAATATTGGCAGATAAATTACCACCACTAGATAAGCAAGTGCCATATTCAGTATCTCCATTACCATTAGGAGACTTGCCTATCTCGAAAAACGGGAATATGCTAATATTGCAGGGTATGAATGGACCGGGAGTTGAGGATGGATTACAGCCTGCTACGACTATCTTATATGATTTAAATTCGGATAAAGTGCGAGTGGCTAATCCATATCCAGCTATTTACGGAGATATGGATAAGATAAATGAGCGCTGGGGCACTTTTTCTTATAGGGTAACTCCATATACATTGAACGACAAAAATGAGATGATAGTAAGTTTTCCGGCCAGTGATGATATTAGTGTCTATAATATAAAAGATGATTCGTATCAGAATTTTTTTGCGGGTTATTCCTCGGAGACTGATATTACTTCTCTTTCATTAGGTAGTTCTCAAACGGATTTACATAGGCAATATTTAGAACAATATCAATATGCGGGAATACTATACGATAAATATCATGATCTTTATTACAGATTGGTAATGTTGCCAACTTTTGATTATGACCTTCGTATTCCGAATACTCAATATAAAGAATTAGCCATTATTATATTGAATTCCTCTTTTAAAAAGGTAGGTGAATATAAATTGGGAAAAGCTGGATACAAATATAGGAATGTTTTTGTTACTAAAGCTGGATTGTATATTAACGTTCCGTCAGACGATGATGATTATCTTAAATTTATAACACTTAAAGTTCGGAAAAATGAAAATTAATCTTTTGGGTATATTTGTGTTGATATTCTTCTGTTCGTGTAGGAGCGGGGTAAACAGCTTGGATAAGGAGTTGAATCAACAACTACAGGAATATTATTCGGCATTATTATCACAATATTCACATATTGTAATAATTCCGCGAACAGGTTGTCATTCTTGTGTTAATGAAGCTGATTTGTTTTTTCAGAAAAATAAAACGAATAAAAGTTATTTGTTTATTTTTACGAAGTTAGTTTCTGAGAAGCAGTTAAGGATTGAACTTGGCTCTGAGTCATTGTCACTAGAAAATGTGAAAATAGACAAGCTTAATCATTTTTGTTTTCCGGAATTTATAGAAAGTGAATATCCTTTATTGTTGGAGAAACAAAGTGATGGTAACTATAAATACGAGGTATTACAATGACTGTAGATTATAGGTTAGATTTGTATAAACGACTGTATGATGAAAAAGAAGCTTACGGTCATGGGCTGTGACAAATGAAAGTGAAATTAAAGTTGATGCGAAGGATAAAAGAAAATATAGCAAATGTGGTAGCTTTTACAGGAGTTACGTCAATTCTGTACGTAGTAGCTTTTGCTACTACAAATGATATTCCTGTCGGTGAAATGGCGTATCAAAAGCTATGGCTGGGGCGTATGAGCTTTATTTTTCTCGTTTGCTTCTTGGTTTCCTTTTGTTTGGATAAGAAGTTATCTTTGCGTTTTCCTTCCTTTGTGACATGGTCATTAATTATATTGGGAGGAATTGAAGCTGCTTGGGGATTAGGACAAATATATGGTTTGGTCGTTTCTAACCATTCCTCATACGTATTAACGGGTCCTTTTTATAACCCGGGACCTTATTCGGGATATTTAGCAATGATATTCCCACTCTGTCTGCATGAATGGTTAAATCTGAAAGAAAAAACAGAACGTACATATTTTGAACAAGGAAAATATTATTTTGTATTGGGAATTGCTCTGTTGATTCTTTGTGTGCTGCCAGCGAGTATGAGCCGTTCGGCATGGATTGCCACCGCAGTATCAGGCGCATGGGTATATGGGATGCATGCTTCGTGGGGAAACAAGTTAAAGAAACTGGGACAAAAATATAAATGCTGGGTAGTTTTAGCTTTCTTTGTCGGAGGGATTATATTGATGGTAGGTGGTTACGTACTTTTCCAGTTGAAACCCGCTTCTGCCAGTGGACGTTTGTTTATGTGGAAGATAAGCAGTCTTACTATCGCTGAAAGTCCGATTGTAGGGCATGGAACGAACAGTTTTGCTTCTGCCTACGGTGTGGCTCAGGAGAATTATTTTGCAAAGGGATACTATTCGGAAGTAGAAGAATTGGTTGCGGGTAGTCCGGAATATGTATTTAATGAATATCTGCAAGTGGCGATAGAATATGGAATTCCTGCATTATTCGTCGTTTTATTGGTAATTGCTTTTTGTTTATGGAGTGGAATGGTTAATAAACGGATAGGTCTGTGGCAGTGTGATTTCGGTCTTAGTATTTGCTTTTTCTTCTTATCCGATGCAGATTCCTGGATTTGCCATGGCATTTTACTTTTTATTGGCAGCTTGCTTAGTAGGATATTCACGAATATACACTTTACTTTTTACTGTTATGATTGCGCTGTTGGGAAGTTATTATTGGAAGTATAACCAGTATGATGCTTGTGAGGAATGGAGTAGGTGTAAAATGCTCTATAATATAAGTGCTTTTCAATCCGCCAAAGAAAGTTACGAGAAACTCTATCCCAAGTTGAATGATCGGGGAGCTTTTTTGTTTGAGTATGGGCATTGTCTGCATAAGTTGAAAGAGTATGAAACTTCCACGATAATTATGGAAGAAGCCATGGCACATAGTTGCGATCCTATGATTTTGAACATAATAGGAAAGAATTATCAGGCTATAGGAAAATATGAAAAGGCTGAAGAGTATTTCATACGATCCACTCATCGGCTTCCGGGACGAATTTATCCATATTACTTGTTGGCAAAGCTTTATGCGGAACCGGAATATCAACACCCGGAGAAATTAAAACAGGCGGTTCAGATTGTATTGACGAAGGAACCAAAGGTACAATCGACTGCAATAAGGGAGATGAGAGAAGAAGTGAAACTGCTAAAATAAATGGGTGAAGAAAAAAAATGACTGTACAAACTTGATTAATAGATATTTTTGTCTAAATTTGGCAAACATGATGCAAACTTACATACAATATATAAGAAATTATATGTGAGATAATTTAGAATAAACAAACCAATAAATACGATGAAAAATAATTCTACATGGATTTTATTGTGCCTTGCATGTATGATGACGCTCTCTTGTTCCGACAAGAAGAATACTGCAGATGAATCGGAGAAAGGCGTCTCCACAGTCCTTCCGGATACGAAGAATGAAGTAGCTGTTCAGATATTGAAGAAGCGTGACTTTAATCACGAACTGGTGAGTAACGGCAAAATCAGTGCCCGTGGCAAAGCCGATCTGCGTTTTGAAACCGGTGAAGTCATCGCTCATATCTATGTGAAGAATGGTGACCGTGTACAGAAAGGGCAGAAACTGGCTGATTTGGATAAATTCCGCCTGGAACAGAAATTATCCCAGTCGGAAGATGCTTTACTGAAAGCCGAATTGGAATTGAAAGACGTACTGATCGGGCAGGGATATTCTCCTGACGACTTTAGTAAAGTCCCTGCCGAAACAATGAAAATCGCCAAAGTAAAAAGCGGGTATGAACAGTCGAAATCCCAGTATGAACTGGCAAAAAGAGAGATGGAGCATGCTACGTTGATTGCTCCTTTTGACGGTGTGGTAGCCAATTTATTTTCGAAGCCTTATAATCCGGCAAATACTGCTGAAGCATTCTGTACTATTATTGATTCCAAAGGAATGGAAGCTGATTTCACAGTGCTGGAAAATGAACTTGCTTTTATCAGGATGGGAGATAAAGTGGTAATTACTCCTTATGCCGGAGGAGATGCGTTTGAAGGCAGTGTATCAGAAATAAATCCATTGGTGGATGCCAACGGCATGGTGAAAGTGAAAGCATTGGTAAATGCGGGAGGAAAACTGTTCAGCGGAATGAATGTAAGGGTAAGTGTCCGCCGTTCGCTGGGAGAGCGGCTGGTTATTCCGAAGAGTGCCGTTGTATTGCGTTCCGGCAAACAAGTGGTATTTACCCTGAAAGACGGCAAGGCAATGTGGAATTATGTGAATACGGGACTGGAGAATGCGACAGAATGTGTCGTCTCCGACAAGTCGCAGAAAGGCATTGAGGATGGTCTGCTGGAAGGAGATACGGTGATTGTCACCGGAAATCTGAATCTGGCGCATGAGGCGGAAGTTTATGTTAAATGAAGAATTAAGAATTAAATAATGAATCTATGATAAAATTCTTAATTCAGCGCCCTATTGCCGTATTGATGGCCTTTACCGCCTGTTTCATCATCGGACTGGTGACGTACTCTACGCTACCTATATCGCTGCTTCCCAATATCGCTATTCCTGAGATTACGGTACAGGTGGCGTCTGCCAATACCTCTGCCCGGGAATTGGAAAACACGATTGTCAAACCTTTGCGGGGGCAGCTGATTCAGGTCTCTACCCTGAAGGATATTCATAGTGAATCGAGAGACGGGGCGGGCATTATCCGCTTGTCATTTGAATATGGAACGAATACGGACCTTGCCTTTATCGAGGTAAATGAGAAGATAGATGCCGCCATGAACTATCTTCCGAAAGAAGCGGAACGCCCGAAGGTAATCAAAGCGAGTGCAACGGATATTCCTGTATTCTATCTGAATCTGACACTAAAGAATGACAGTGCTTACGGAGCTACGGAACAGCACTCCTTCCTTGAATTGTGTGAGTTTGCCGAGTCTGTCATTAAGCGCAGGATAGAGCAGCTTGAAGAAGTTGCCATGGTGGATGTGACCGGAATTTTGGAACGGCAGGTACAAATAGTGCCCGACAAGGACAAGCTCGCCATGATGGGACTCTCCATTGGAGATATCGAATCGGCTTTATCTTCTAATAATGTGGAACCGGGCAGCATGACAGTGCGAGACGGATATTATGAATACAATATTAAATTCTCGACATTGCTGCGTACGGCGGAGGATGTGGAAAATATTTATCTGCGTAAGGGTGACCGCATCGTACAGTTAAAAGACTTCTGCAAAGTAAGCGTCGTACCTGTAAAGGAAAAAGGAGTATCCCTATCCAATGGCAAACGGGCGGTGAGCCTTGCCGTCATCAAACAGGCGGATGAGAACATGGATAAGATGAAGCAGGCGCTGGTAGGCACGATGACCTATTTTCAGTTAGTATACCCGGAGATCGATTTCAGCATCAGCCGTAATCAGACGGAACTGCTGGACTACACCATTTCTAATCTGCAACAGAATCTCTCCCTTGGTTTTCTCTTTATTTGTCTGGTAGCGGTTCTGTTTCTGGGAGATGTAAAGTCTCCGCTGGTCATCGGACTCAGTATGGTGGTGTCCATCGTGATCAGCTTTGTCTTTTTCTACCTTTGCAATATGTCTCTCAATATCATTTCACTTGCCGGATTGATCCTGGCATTGGGAATGATGATTGACAGTTCGATTATTGTGACCGAGAATATATCGCAATACCGTGAACGGGGATACTCCTTGCGCCGTGCCTGTGTGACGGGAACCAGTGAAGTGGTCACCCCCATGCTGAGTTCTTCTCTGACGACTATTGCTGTCTTTGCCCCACTGATTTTTATGAGCGGTATTGCAGGCGCTATTTTCTTTGATCAGGCTTTTTCTGTCACTGTAGGACTAATGGTGTCTTATCTCACCGGTATCATGCTGCTTCCCGTACTTTATCTGCTGGTTTACCGGACAGGTGTCCGCACCCGGAAATGGAAGTGGCTTTCTTTCAAAATTAATAACCCGATCAAGGACCACACGCTAGACCGATTCTATGATGCGGGTGTCGACTGGGTATTCCGCCATAAAACGTTCAGTGTACTGTTCTGTGTGATTTCCATTCCGCTTTGCATATTCTTCTTTTTCTTTATAGACAAAGAACGGATGCCCGATATCGAGGAGAATGAACTGATCGCCCGGATAGAATGGAATGAGAATATCCATGTGGATGAAAACAAACAACGGGTGGATGAACTTTTCAAGGAACTGAAAGATGAAGTACTGGAGCAAACAGCCTCTATCGGTAGACAGGACTTCATCCTCAATCGGGAACGGGAACTGTCTTCTTCCGAAGCGGAACTTTATTTCCGTACGGAGACTTCCGACGCTATTGCTCCTTTGGCACAGACGGTATACCGGAAACTGAAGGAACGTTATCCACTCTCTGTCATCTCTTTCTCTCCGCCGGAAACGGTCTTTGAGAAACTCTTTGTGACGGGTGAACCGGATGTGGTGGCGGAATTTTACACCCGTAATAAAGCGGAAGCCCCCAAAGCGGAAGCAATCCGCAGCGTGGAACAGGAACTGGGACGAAAAACCGGAATTAATCCGACAGGTATCGCCTTCGAAAACCAGTTGAATCTGAGTATCAGTAAAGAGAAACTCTTGCTCTACCGTGTTTCCTACAACGAACTGTATCGGGTACTGAAAACGGCTTTCCGGGAAAACAGTGTGACGATGCTGCACTCTTATCAGCAATATTTGCCGATCAACATTGCCGGGGATGAAAAGACTGTGAACGAGGTGTTGCAGGAAACACTGGTGCAGACGCAACCGGACAACCGTGGGAATGTCGATTTTATCCCGCTTCGGGAATTGATCAACGTAGCTCCCGCCGAAGACTTGAAAAGTATTACTTCCGGACGTAATGGCGAGTATGTCCCGTTCGACTTTTACGGCGTGCAGGATGCGAACCGGCTGATGCGTGAAGTGAAACAGGTGGCGGAGGAAACAGGGGACTGGGATACGGGCTTCTCCGGCAGTATCTTCTCCAACAAGGAGATGCTGGATGAACTGGTCGTGATCCTGTTGATCTCACTGCTGCTGATGTATTTCATTCTTGCCGCACAGTTCGAGAGTTTTCTGCAGCCGTTGCTGGTACTGGCGGAAATCCCGATTGATGTGGCATTTGCCTTACTCTTGCTCTGGATATGCGGGCATACGCTGAATCTGATGTCTGCCATCGGTCTGATTGTGACCTGTGGTATTGTAATCAATGACTCTATCCTGAAACTGGATGCGATCAATGAACTGCGCAAGGCAGGCGTTCCTTTGCTGGAAGCTATTCATGAAGCAGGCCGCAGGCGTCTGCGTCCGATTATCATGACTTCGCTGACGACCATCTTTGCCATGGTGCCGTTGCTGTTCTCCTCGGATATGGGATCGGAACTGCAAAAGCCGTTGTCTATCGCCATGATAGGCACGATGTCCATCGGTACGGCGGTCAGCCTCTTTATCATACCGCTGCTTTACTGGTTTATCTATCGGGGAAAAAGCGGGAATCACAAACCAAATGAAAAACATGTTGAATTATGAAGAAATCATCCGTTCTTTTTGTATTGATGGCAGCATCGGGGATATGTTTCTCTTCAGTATATGCCCAGAAACGTCTGGTGCTGGATTTGAACCAGACTATCGCTTTAGCTAACGACAGTTCGCTGGAGTCATTCCGCACACAAAATATGTATCTGTCCGGTTATTGGGAATACCGGACGTACCGGGCAAACCGTTTGCCGAGTCTGACAATGGACCTTACCCCGGCACAATATAACCGGGATATCACGAAACGTTATGATTCGGGACAGGACCTGGATGTCTACCGTACGCAACAGTCATATTATGCCTATGGAGGATTAAGTGTCCGTCAAAATCTGGACTTGACCGGAGGTACGTTCTATCTGGAGTCGAACCTTGCCTATATGCGTAATTTCGGGGATAATAGTGCGACGCAGTTTACCAGCGTCCCGATACGGCTCGGTTATTCGCAGAGCCTGGTTGGGTATAATCCTTTCAAATGGGACCGGAAGATCGAACCGCTGAAATACGAGCGTGTGAAAAAGGAATTTCTTTATAATGTGGAAAAGGTTTCGGAAACGGCGACGAATTATTTCTTTTCGCTGGCGATGGCGCAGGCGGAATACAAACTGGCAAAGGAGAACCTCGCATCTACGGATACTTTGTACCGCATCGGACAGCAACGGCACCGGATCGCCGCTATTTCACAGGCGGACCTGTTGACTTTAAAGCTGGATAAAGTGAATGCACAGAATACATTGCAGAATAGGGCAAGCGCCTTGAAACGGGCAATGTTCTCACTGGCATCTTTTCTGAATCTGGATAAGAATACCCAGATCGAACTGGAGCTTCCTTCACGCCCAAGTATGATGGAGATTCCGGTGGATGAGGCTTTGAGATGGGGAAGGAGCAATAATCCGCAGTTGCTGGAACTGAAGCAGAATGTACTGGAAGCGGAGCGGAATGTGGACAGAACAAAGAAGGAATCCCGTTTCAATGCCAGCGTGAATGCCAGTATCGGTTTCAACCAGGTGGCGGAAAACTTCGGAGATGTGTATCATAAACCGATGCAGCAGGACTTGGTAGCGGTCAGCGTATCGATTCCGCTGCTGGACTGGGGCGTTCGTAAGGGCAAATACAACATGGCACGGAATAATCTGAATGTAGTGAAGATTTCGGCACGTCAGGATGAGATCAGTATTGAGGAGGAAGTCATCATGACGGTGAGTGATTTTAATATCCAGCAGCAGTTGATTGCCAGTGCGGAAGAAGCGCTGGACCTGGCGATACTGGCTTATAATGAGACAAGGCAACGTTTTATTATCGGTAAAGCGGATATTAATAGTCTGACGCTTTCGCTCAACAGGCAGCAGGAGGCGCAGCGCAACTACATTTCTGCCTTGCAGAACTACTGGCTGAATTATTATAAAATACGTCGTCTGACTTTATTCGATTTTGCTACGAAGCTTTCTCTTTCGGATCGTTTCGACTTTAATGGAGGAAGACTGATCAGATAACAGTGAGGAATCGAAGTTAGATTTTGATTGATAAATCAGTACTAACAGAAATTGAGACCGACTTTTTAGTCACCCCCAAGCCATGCGGGGTGTACAGCTTATGAGAGTTAAATTATATAATAATTGATAGTGGAAAAAATAAATTCTCCAATAAAGAAGTCATCAAAAGCTTCCGCTTTTACGCTCATTGTCGCTTTTATCAGCGTGGCGTTGGTCGGGCTGGCACTTGTTCCGTTGCTGCCGGTGAAGCTGAATCCGTCACGGACCTTACCCGGATTTTCTGTATGGTTCGGCATGGGAGGGACTTCGGCGCGTGTCGTGGAGATGACGGCTACCAGCAAACTGGAGGCGATGCTTGCCCGTGTCAAGGGAATACAAAGCATATCTTCGACTTCCGGCAATGGCTGGGGAAGTATAAATGTGAGTCTGGACAAGCATGCAGATGCGGCTGTCGCACGTTTTGAGGCTTCGACCATCATTCGTCAGACTTGGCCGGAATTGCCGGCGGGAGTTAGTTACCCGTACATTCAGATGGCAAGTCCGGAGCAGAAAAGTCAGGGACCTTTTATCGCATTCACGATTAATGCGCCTGCCACTCCCAGTCTGATTCAGAAGTATGCGGAGGAACATATAAAGACACGCCTTGCGCAGCTTCCGGGAATCTATAAGATAAACGTCAGCGGAGCCACACCGATGGAATGGCGTCTGGAGTATGATTATGAGCAGTTGCGTGCGTTGGGGGTGAGTACGGATGAAATTAGTCAGGCAGTCGGTCTGCATTATCAGAAAGAGTTTCTGGGGACTTATGATGTGGAACAGGCGGCTTCGGGCAAGGAATGGATTCGGTTGGTGCTGATGCCCGAACATGATAACCGGGAGTTTGACGCCGGGCAGATACAGGTGAAAGTGAAGGATGGGAGAATCATCCGCTTGGACGAACTGGTGAAGGTCGTCCGTATGGAAGAGCAGCCTCAGAGCTATTACCGGATCAATGGGCTGAATTCGATTTATCTGTCTGTTGTCGCTGAAGAGGCGGCTAATCAGCTGGAACTGAGCAAAAAAGTACAGGCGTGTATGGATGATATCAGACTGTCGCTTCCGGCGGGATACGAGATTCATACCAGTTATGATACTACAGAGTTTATACATGACGAGCTGAACAAGATTTATTTGCGTACGGGAGTGACGGTGGCTATCCTGCTCTTGTTTGTACTGCTGATTACTTTCAGCCCCAAATATCTGTTTTTGATTGTCACCAGTCTGACCGTGAATATGGCAATAGCCGTTATCTTTTACTATGTCTTCGGACTGGAAATGCAGTTATATTCTTTGGCGGGTATCACGGTTTCACTGAACCTGGTGATTGATAATACGATTGTGATGAGTGATCATTATCTTCGATGTAAAAACCGGAAGGCGTTCATGTCTGTATTGGCGGCTACACTGACAACAATGGGAGCGTTGGTCATCATCTTCTTTCTGGACGAGAGGATTCGTCTGAATTTGCAGGATTTTGCCGCAGTGGTGATGATTAATCTGGGAGTTTCATTATTGGTTGCTCTGTTCTTTGTACCTTCTTTGATTGATAAAATCGGGTTGAAACGACGCAGGAAGTCTTCTCTGACCGGAGTGAAGAGAAAATGGAAAATGGGGAATACCCGTTTCTTAGGATGGCTGCGTTCGAAGATGCGAAGGGGGCCGGTCTATTTCAGTCATTTCTACAGGTGGCTGATACAGAGGCTTTGCCGCTGGAGAGTAGCGGTTTGTCTGTTGCTGTTGCTGGCATTCGGATTACCGGTCTTTCTGTTGCCGGAAAAGATGGATGGGGATGGCAAATGGGCAGAGATTTATAATAAGACACTGGGGACTCCTACCTATAAGGAAAAGGTGAAACCGATAGTGGATAAAGCGTTGGGAGGAAGTCTGAGGCTGTTTGTGCAAAAGGTGTATGAAGGGAGCTACTTTACCCGGAATGAGGAGGTGGTGCTTTATGCCAACGCCAATTTACCGAACGGCAGTACGCTTGAACAGATGAATACACTGATCAAGCGAATGGAAACTTATCTGAGCGAGTTCAAGGAGATCAAGCAGTTTCAGACATCGGTAGAAAGCGCCCGCAGGGCATCTATCAGCATTCGTTTCACAAAGGAAAATCAGAAAAGCGGGTTCCCATATACGCTGAAAGCTAACATGATCAGTAAAGCTCTCCAGTTGGGGGGAGGAGATTGGAGTATCTATGGATTACAGGATCAGGGATTCAGTAATAGTGTACGCGAGAACGCGGGATCATTCCGGGTGAAAATGTACGGATATAATTATGATGAACTTTATAGCTGGGCTACAAAACTGAAAGAGGTCTTATTGTCTCATCGCCGTATCAGGGAAGTTACGGTCGGTTCCAATTTCTCGTGGTGGAAGGATGATTATCAGGAGTTTTATTTTGAGCTGGATAAACAACGGATGATCGGAGCGGGGATCGGAGCCGGAGAACTGTTTGCTGCTATTCGTCCCATATATGGGCGGAATCAGGAAATCGGTTCCGTTGTTACCGAAGATGGAACGGAAAAAATCAAACTCTCTTCCCGCCAGTCGGATCAGCGGGATATATGGGCCATGCAGTATTATCCTTTCCGTGTAGGCGATAAAGAGTATAAACTGGCGGAACTGGCTAAGGTAGAGAAGGGACAGATGCCGCAGGAAGTGGCGAAGGAGAATCAACAATACCGCTTATGCCTGCAATATGAGTATATCGGTGCGTCGGAACAGGGAAATAAGTTGCTGAAAAAAGACCTGGAAGAGTTTAATGAACTTCTCCCGATGGGATATAAGGCGGAAGCGGAAAGTAATAACTGGTCATGGGGTGGAGGTGCCAACAAACAGTACCGCTTGCTCCTGATTGTGATTGCTATCATTTTCTTTATTACAAGCATTCTGTTCAATTCGTTGAAACAGCCGTTAGCGATCATCTTTGTCATTCCGATCTCTTATATCGGTGTGTTTCTGACGTTCTACTGGTTCAAGTTGAACTTTGACCAGGGTGGTTTCGCTTCGTTCATTCTGCTCTGCGGTATCACAGTGAATGCCAGTATTTATATTTTAAATGAGTACAATGCGATTCGAAAACGCTTTCCCTGCCTTTCTTCTCTTCGTGCTTACGTGAAGGCATGGAATACGAAAGTGATCCCCATTTTTCTGACGGTTGTTTCTACCATCCTTGGCTTTATCCCCTTTATGGTGGGAGCAGAGAAAGAAGGTTTCTGGTTTCCTTTGGCTGCAGGTACTATCGGTGGATTGGTAATGTCCGTGATCGGCGTGTTTATTTTCTTGCCGGTACTGACTTTGAATAAAAAGAAGATGATGGTGAAGAAGCCTTGAAGAAATAAATTAGCTATTAGCATATTTCGATTAGCTAATAGCTAATTTGTTTTTGCTAATAGCTAATCGAAATAAGGTATAGGAGATAATTCACCAGTTATTTCCTGCATTGCTGCTGCCGATCAGCATTTCTACCCGTTGCTTATACAAGTTGGCTCCCTCAGCGATGTTCTTTCCCGCATCTGCGGTTCCCATTCCGTAAACAACAACAGGCGTTTGCCACGACATCCCCGAATGAATGGCACTAACCTGATAAGGACGTAAAAGTTCATCCACTGTGAAGCGGTTTCTGCCTCCGCTGCGGTATGCTTCATATTCGGAACCTGTGGTGGTTACTACTGTCAATGGTTTCCCGGCTACTGCCGGAGTCTTGGAAAGGAAGGTGAATACTTCGTCCTGCCATTTTTTGAGCAATGACGGCGCAGCCATCCAATGAAAGGGAAATTGATAAATGAGGGCGGAAGCATCGGAAATGATTTTGCTCCATTCGTCAACATCAAAAGAAGCGCCTTGCTGGTCGTAAAGATTGAATACTGCTACGCCTTCAATATCACTCACAGCATCAATCAGTGCTTTGTTTGCTTGTGATTCCTTCATATTGGGATGCGCCAGGAGAATCACCACTTTTCTTAAATCTTTATTCATAATCAATCGGGTATTTAGGATGAAACAACTACATCTATAATATAAAGGTCTAAAAATAAGAAAAAGTTTTCGAAACTCAATATCTTAATTAAAAATAAAAGAATCTCTCTTTGCTTTTGAATTTGTATTTTTGCAGGCACGTCCGTAAGGCGTTATTTTAGATAATAAATTTATATATGATAGATTTCACCCAATTTCCTTCTCCTTGCTATATTATGGAGGAAGAACTCTTGCGAAAGAACCTGTGTCTGATAAAAAGCGTAGCAGACAGGGCAGGAGTAGAGATTATTCTCGCCTTCAAGTCATTCGCCATGTGGCGTTCATTTCCGATATTCCGCGAATACGTGGAGCATTCCACAGCAAGTTCTGTGTATGAAGCGCGTCTGGCATTGGAAGAATTTGGAAGTAAAGCCCATACTTATTCTCCTGCGTATACGGAACAGGATTTTCCGGAAATCATGCGTTGCAGCAGCCACATCACTTTTAATTCAATGGCACAGTTCCGTCGTTTCTATCCGATGACAGTGGCCGAAGGAAGCGGAATCTCCTGTGGTATCCGTGTGAATCCCGAATATTCGGAAGTAGAAACAGAACTTTATAATCCGTGCGCACCCGGTACCCGTTTCGGAATGACCGCCGACTTATTACCGGATACCTTGCCCAAAGGAATCGAAGGTTTCCATTGTCATTGTCACTGCGAATCTTCTTCTTTCGAGCTGGAACGTACTTTGCAGCATCTGGAAGAGAAATTCTCCCGCTGGTTCCCGCAAATTAAATGGCTGAATCTGGGAGGCGGGCATCTGATGACCCGAAAAGATTATGATACAGAACATCTGATTAAATTATTGCAAGACCTGAAAGCACGATATCCTCATTTGCAGATCATCCTTGAACCCGGTTCTGCTTTTACATGGCAGACAGGAGTCCTGACTTCGGAAGTGGTAGATATCGTTGAGAGTCGCGGTATCAAGACGGCTATTCTGAATGTGAGTTTCACCTGCCACATGCCCGACTGTCTGGAAATGCCTTATCAGCCTGCCGTTCGTGGTGCGGAGATGGGGAATGAAGGAGAATTTATTTATCGTTTGGGAGGTAATTCTTGTTTGAGTGGTGATTATATGGGAGTATGGAGTTTCGATCATGAGTTGCAGATCGGAGAACGGATTGTGTTCGAAGATATGATTCACTATACTATGGTCAAGACAAATATGTTTAACGGAATCCATCATCCCGCCATCGCTTTGTGGACAAAAGAAGGGAAAGCGGAAATATACAAGCAATTTTCTTACGAAGACTATCGGGACCGAATGAGTTGATAATCAAAACAATTGTTTGTTTGCGGAAACAAAGTGTGCAGATTCTTGTGAAAAAAAGATGCAGAATGTTTGCAGAATTACGGAAAATCCCTACCTTTGCAACCGCAAACGAAAAAATGCGGAAATAGCTCAGTTGGTAGAGCATAACCTTGCCAAGGTTAGGGTCGCGAG
>OBWE01000463.1_pt1 | contig 19453 bp, 17 predicted proteins | sample 1476251 | NCBI WGS metagenome assembly OBWE01 (sample SAMEA2580037, study PRJEB22360) | human gut metagenome | biome: human gut; feature: human-associated habitat; material: faeces | place: Denmark | collected 2008/2010
TCCGAAACCTAATCCGGACGAAGGAGACGAAGAAGCACCGGACCCGACTGTTTAATTCGTAATCTAAATCATACTAAGTTCTTAGCCTGTTTCGGCTAAGGACTTACTAAAAATCAATGTTTTTTTCATTTAAAATCAAAAATTATGAGTAATTCATCATCACGCTCCGTATGGAGCTTCATTATCAAAGTAATCATCACTGTCGCCACCGCTGTAGGAGGATTGATAGGAGTACAAAGCTGTATGTAGAACGATGCGGACCATTACACTGATTATCATTCATTGCAGTGCCACGCCGGAGGGAAAATCCCTCTCGGCAGAGGCTTGCCGACAGGATCATATCCGACATCGGGGATTCCGTGACATCGGTTATCATTTCTACATCACACGTGATGGGGAAATACATCCGGGACGACCACTAGAAAAGGTCGGAGCACATTGCCTTAAGCACAATAAACATTCTATAGGAATCTGTTACGAAGGAGGACTGGATGCGGACGGACAAGCTAAAGACACACGTACGCTAGAGCAACGGGGATCGTTGTTAGCTCTGCTCCGTGAGCTAAAGAAAAATTTTCCAAAAGCGTTGATAGTGGGACATCATGATTTGAATCCGTGGAAGGAGTGTCCGTGTTACCCTTGTGTAGAGGAATATAGGGAACTGTAAAAGAGGAAGTCAATCACACTTATCAAACTCATTAATGATTTGTTCCAGTGTTTCTCTCAATTGGGGCAAATCATTTTTGATTTGTTTTCTACACATAGATCCCGTCTTTATTTATACAGTTTCTCAACAATTCATCCATGTTACTCCGCAATCGAACTACATCGACAGGACATTTAAGTAGTTTTTCCAATTCTTCCTTAATATGTACTAAAGTAAATATAGAAGGCCTATCTATCTCCACACATATATCAACATCACTACCATCATGTTGCTCACCACGAGCCACTGAGCCAAATATTCCCATACGAGAGATACCATATTTAGCAGCATTCTCCCGCATGTATTTACGAAGAAGAGATAGATATTCTACAGTACTTAACATAACAGATATATTTAGTCTATTACAAAGAAAGAGATTTTCCTTCAATAATCAAAGAGATATTTCTTTTTTCTATTCACAACTACTCCTCATATTACTTCTCTTGCCCATAACCATATCCGTATCCATAACGTTTACCATAGCCATAATGCTTCCCATACTTACCATAGCCATAGTAGTAACCATATTTTCTCTTCTTCAGGTCTACACCATTAATGATAGTACAAAGATTAGGCAACTTCTGTTCATGATACAGCTCATTGATCAATGTGTATTCTGCCTTATGCGTATAGTCCGCGCGACATACGTATGCTGATAAATCCGCCACACGACCAATCAATAAAGTATCCGTTACCATACCGATAGGAGCAGTATCAAGGATGACATAATCAAAATTCTTCTTCAAAATTTCAATAGCCTTGTCCAGCCCATCCCGTGCCAATAACTCCGTAGGATTGGGAGGAACGGTTCCACCCGGAAGGATATACAGATTCTTATTCACATCAGATAACTGTACCAAACTCATTAAATCTATTTCCGGATTGGCAAGATATTGAGTTATACCTTTCTCTTTGCTCGAAAGATTGAATACCTTATTCAATCCCGGTTTGCGAATATCAAGACCTACAATCACCACCTTCTTTCCCAATAGAGAAAGACTGATAGCCAAGTTAGCCGAAGTAAATGATTTACCTTCACCACTCACTGTTGAAGTCACGAGGATTACTTTCTTGTCATTCTGAAGCATAAACTGGATATTCGTTCGAATATTACGAAAAGTTTCGCTCATCAGGTTATTCTGATTCTCGAATACAGCAATAGAACCCTCCTTTGTATTCTTTTCATCCGTCAAAGGGATATCCCCCGCAATCGGAACACTCGTCAGTTTTTCCACATCAGCACGACCTTCGATCTTGAACTTCGTCAGATCAATTAGGTAGATAACAACAACAGGTATCGCAATTCCTAAGACCAGTGCAGCCAAATAAATAACGCTTCGCCTTGGGGATACAGGAATAACATCAGCAATGGCATCATCTATAATCTTCGCATTGTTCGCAGTAGCAGCCAGCATAATGGCATTTTCCTCACGCTTTTGCAGCAACATCAAGTACAATCCCGCCTTTATTTCCTGTTGACGGGCTATACTCACATACTGACGCTCCTGACCCGGAGCATCACTGATACGACGCATATAGCGTTTGGCTTCGCGGTCAAGATCGGCTTTAGTGATAAACAATCCTTGCAGTGTTCCTTCAAGGGTAGCCTGAACATTCGCTTTCGTGGCACGAATACTGGTATCCAAGTTGATGATAGCCGGATTATTCTCTGTGGAAGTACGAAGCAGGCGTTTACGCTCGATAAGCATTTCATTGTATCGGTCAATCTGTGCGGCAAGAGTAATATCTTTTAGACCAACATTGCTGGGCAATATCTCATATTCATTATGACCTAAATATTTCTTCAAATCTTCCACTAAGCTAATTTGAGTACGATTTTCGACTTGTTTTTTTTCATACTCGGCATTACCTGTCAAAGCTATCTGTGCATCACTGCTCAAATCAGTGATTCCCGCATCACGTTTAAAAGTCTCCAAATCCGCTTCCGTACTTCCCAACTCTTTTGAAATAATACCAATTCGTTCATCGATGAACTCAGCCGTCTTCTGCGCTATTTCATTCTTATCATTGTTGGTATTACGATTGTACATCTCGAGCAGCTGATTGATAAAATCCTGCCCACGCTGCAAACTAGAGTTTTTTAAAGAGAGTGTTACTACAGAAGTAGTCTTCGAGGTAGGTTCAATAGATAGATTCTCACAATACCCTCTAGCCACATTCATAGGCTGGCTAATGGTAGCTGTGATATGTCGCATATCTTGAACAGGAGAACTCACTTCTTCATTTTTCTTCGAAGATATAGAATCCGTAGCCTGAAAGAAAGAAAGTGTTCCCTGATCAGTAGGAAGAATGGCAGGCAGTTTCTCAAAATGCTTTTGAATTTCTTTATCCTCCATTTTCACATTCACGTCCAAACTACCCTGTGGCTGTACCACCATTTCAATAACGATGTTTTTCTTCAGATTCTCCGCTTCTTGTGGGATCATACTAACCTGTACAGGAGAGGTCTTATACAACTCTTTTGAAGGGATCTGATCATCATCCTGATAAGTAACATATAAATTTAAGTAGTTGACTACTTCTTTCACTAAAGTTTTAGAACGCAACACTTCTATTTCATTATCTATGCTTTGCGAAGAAGTGATTAACCCACTAAGCCCTAATTCATCCAATCCGGCTACATTGTTTGAACTTCCTCCTTTCTTATCATCTTTGATCAGGACTGTAGCAGAAATGTTATATACAGGAGTAGCAACATACAGATAAACATAAGCAGCAATCAAACATACTATCACTGCCCCTACAAACCAAGGCCAGTGAATCAGATATTTAAAAAGCAATTCCTGAATATCTATTTCTTTATCCTCCGCTTCGCGCAATTTCTCGTTTGTTAGTTCTTCTTTCATTGTTACGAATGTTATCTTAAGATATTATATAATAGACTGGCGATGGATATCAGGATAGAAGTGGCAGAGAACCACAAACTAGTACTATTTCCGATATCAGAGTTACGTGCTTTAGCTTTATTGGGTGTTACATAAACTATATCATTCTGTTGCAGCCAGTAATATGGAGAAAGAATTGTCTCAGCTTTATTTAAGTCCAACGGAATAATCTCCTGTTTACCATTAGCATCTTCTCTTATTAATTTTATGTCATTACGTAATCCGTATACCGTCATATCCCCTGCCATAGCCAATGCCTCCAACAGGTTCACTTTTTCATTCGAGATAGTAAAAGTACCGGGACGGGCTACTTCTCCAATAACTGAGATTTTATAATTCACCATTCGTACAGTTACGATAGGCGTCTCCTTTATATAAGGCTTCAGTTTCTCCACAATCATTTGTTCAGTACCCTTCTTAGTTAATCCTCCCACATGCAATTCTCCCAAAACCGGGAAGTTAATCTTACCTTCGTTATCAACCAAATATTGCTGTAGAGCAGGTTGAGTGGTAGTATAATTCGAAACAATATTATTTGGCGTGGCAACTGTCAGGTTAAAAGGGGCCGCCAGTTCCGGACTCGTACATGACACCACAATTGTCAACAAGTCTTTAGGCATGATCTTTGCATCATACAACTGTTCATTCTGAACTCCATACAATACCACTTCCGCATCTTGTAAATATGGTACTTTTTTGTAAGATTGACATGCTGCAAGTAGACAAAGCAGCAATAACAAACCCATCCATCTATTCACTTTTTTCATAATCATTATTTAAAAATATCTGTTTAATTCATTACATAGTTATCATATACTATTCTCTATTTTCGGCACTTCGTATCTCTCACTCTACTCCACCATAAGTTAAGTCCCAACCATACTATAATATCTCCTAATAGAATCAATGTATTATTCATGTATGAAACCAAGAGAATATTAATTCCACTGAATATGCATGATATCAATAAAATTAGAATCATTGTCTGACGGGCATTAAATCCCATCGCCAGAAACTTATGATGGATATGATTTTTGTCTGGCTCAAAAGGATTTCTTTTATTACAAATGCGGACCATAACGACCCGAATTACATCAAATGAAGGGATAATCAAAGTACTGAAAGCAATCACTATAGCACCTTGTGTCATAGGAATCAAATCCGTATTCTGACTATATTTTATAGCTAAAAAACTTAATATATATCCCAAAGTCAAACTCCCTGTATCTCCCATAAAGATCTTTCGGGCATGTTCTGCACTACCAAAAACATTATAATAGAAAAAAGGAATCAATACCCCCAAAGTGCTAAACGCAAGCATACTATAAATCCATAATCCTTTCTCTATAAATAAAAAGCCAAAAACCATAAGAGCAACACTGCTTAAACCTGAAGCAAGACCATCAATTCCATCAATAAGGTTAATCGCATTAGTGATAAAGACAACAGTTAGTACAGTGAAAGGAAACCCAAACCAAACAGAAAGAGCTCCACAACCAAACAAACCATAGAAATCATTAATCCAGAGTCCGACAAGAGGAAATAAACTGGCACAAATAATTTGAACCACAAACTTCTGGCGATAACGGACTCCCACAAGATCATCCGCAATACCTGTCAAATACAAAAGTACCATTCCACAAACTAAAGCTAAAAACTCAGACAAAATATAGGTAGCTTGTAAAGCTGAAACGCTATACCCTGTCAAAGTACGAAGTGCCAAAACCGCACAGCAAGAAAGTAATATTGTCGGAAAGAAAGAAACTCCACCTAAACGCGGAATTGCCCTTTTATGTAACTTACGCGTATCCGGAATATCAAAAAGTTTTTTTCGAAACGAAATCAACAATATACGTGGAATAATAAGCCTGGCAATATAAACAGAAATTACAAAAGCTAATATGATAAATGCAATATTCATATATTGGAATAGATAAATAATGTTAGTATACAGTTATTCTTCATTTTTCATAGCTATTACCTCAATATTCTCTTATAAAAGAAACATCGTAAACTACTTGGCATCATATGAATAGAAAAACGAACGAAAATATTTCTTGAAAATGCATACACTCCGGTTAGCCCCATTTTCCATATCTGCCATTGAAGTTTTATCTCACTTTTAACATATTTCCACCCCCCACGTCTTGCAGCCATAGCAGCTCCGCCACGTACGTTAACCAAGATATTTTGTATATTATAAAATTTACAACCTTCATTAATCATTCTTGTCCATAGCCAATAGTCTTCCAGTAAGTAAAAATGCTGATACCCACCAACTTTAAGAATATCCTCTTTACGAAACATAACAGTCATATGATTTACAGGACATTTTGAACAAAAAAAATGTTTTATCTCACAATCAAATTCAGGAACTCTTCGATAGGAGATTATTTGTTCCGGATTATTCTCAAATTCAGAAATCCATCCTCCAACTACTGAAACATCCGGGTATTCATCAAATACACGCAATTGGGTTTCAAATCGTCCGGGCAAAGACAAATCATCACTATCCATGCGTGCAACCAGTCTATAAGTACATGCAGATAAACCGACATTAAGCGCATTGCCCAATCCCATATTTTTGGCCAAAGCAACAATTTTCAAATTCTTATAATGTTCCGCAAAACTTGCAATAACAGTCTCCAATTCTGTAGTCAAGGGACCATCTTTTACCAACACTACCTCAGAAGGAGGCACAGTTTGCTCAAATACACTACGAAGCGCTTCTTTTAAAAAAGCACTCTGCTCGCGTGCGTAAACAGACATTAACACACTAAAATTTTCCATTATATAACTCAGATTTTATTCAGGAAGGAAAAATCAAACAATGAAATTTCATCATCTGTGAATACCTATTTAAACAGGTATACATTATTGATGTTAACTAAGGTTTCCATTGAGCTTCAAAAGAATGACCTAACCTCTTTTCAATTGGGGGTAACTGCATATAATCACCATAAGTATATTCCAAATATTTTTTATACAATACCGGTACTTCAAACGACTCATTTTCAAAAGATAAGGATACAGATGAAGCAAATATATCTTTTTCATAGATACACTTTACTGAATCCGGCTCTACTATACAAGAAACATAATCGGATAACTCATAATCACATTTACAAGCCAAACGTTCCATCTGGTTAATGAAATATTGGAATCCCACCAACTGTGTCATTTTCCACACTAAATAAACAATAGGGAATGCCCATACAGATACTTTTGGTAAGATACGATGTACAGATAATGCTCTCATTTTATTAAGAATACGCATTTTCATATAATGCAGACGAAATCTGCCGGGCATACCATCCATTGGAAAAAGGTCAATCCAGACTCCCATATTTCGGATTGGATATAAGCCTTTTTCCACACATATAGTATGAGTATCCACCAGTTTGGCATGAGGATAATAATAGTCTTTATCTTTCTGATTATATACAACTTTGTAGCGCTCATGATTCAAAGAAGAAGTAATCTGCAAAAGTCGCTCATAATCTCTACGGGGCATTAAAATATCAATATCATCATCCCAAGGTATAAAACCTTGATGACGAACAGCCCCCAGTAAAGTACCGTATGCCAAATAATAACGCAAATGATATTCCTGACAAATCTGTCGTATATATATCAAAGCATCAAGCTCTACCTTCTTAATATCTTCGTCTGATAAATAATGTTCTTCATTCATGTTTATATCCTTTCCAGACCAGTGCTCAACGCCTGTATCAATTTAGTATTATCTTCTTCACCCCTTACCGCAATTCGAATATAGTCTCTCCCACTAAAAGCAAGTTTTTCACTACAATCCTTTATCAGTATATTCTCCTCCAATAATCTTAAGGTTAGCTCCTTTGAAGAAATACCAATAACCTCACACAGAAAGTAATTAGCCTGTGAAGGAATTACACGTAAAAATGAAATATTTTGTAACTCCTGACAGAACCGTTCCCTCTCAGATATAAATTCCTGACACGCCTGCAGATAATCTTTTTCATACTTTCCAAATATCTGCATATAATATTCAGCAAAAGAATTAACATTCCAGATGGAAACATCCTTGCGGATTATCTGAATCAAGGACGTATCACTTGTTGCCAATACTCCTAAACGCAGTCCCGGAACACCATAGGACTTGGAAATACTCTTCATTACAACCAGGTTAGGAAAACTCTCCAATATATTATCCAGTAATAATGTATTGGATACCGATTCCACCGAGAAATCGACAAAGGATTCATCTACGATCAAGCGGATATTTCTGGACTTTGCCCACGTCGCCAAACCTAACACATCTTCACGAGGAATAAAATTACCGGAAGGATTATCGGGATTGATCAACAAGAGTGAACTGACATCCTTATCCTCAAAATACTCTTCCAGATCTTTAGCTGTATAGCTGAAGTCTCTATTATCAGGAATATAAGAAACCAGGGCATTCTTATCCCTACGGTTAGGATATTCCTCAAAAGTAGGATAAATAACTCCCAGCTTTCCGGTGAGTTGTTCCATAAGACTTTTGATCAGTTCGGCCGCTCCGTTCCCCACACAAACATAATCCTGATGAATATTAAAGTATTTTCCCATTAACAAGGTATTTACTTTCATACCCGAAGGATACTCGCCCAGCAATGTATCAAAACTGGCACGAAGTTCATTTTTCATTCGTTCCGTAGGAAAATAAGGATTCACAAGATAACAAAAATCTAACAAGTGCGGGAAGCGCCAATAACCGCCATAACGCTGTTGATAGCGGAGCAGCTTCGTTTCACCATCCGCAAACAGAGTTTCCGCGATATCCAGATCCTGCACATCATCTATTTCATACCATTTCATATTATCCATTGGAAGACCCTTCAGACCAGTCTTGTCCAGCATGGAAAGAACACGCAGAACAGACTCGTAATATTCATTCGTCCCCATTGCCTTACTGTAAGCCTCCAAAAAAGGAATATACTTGGATACGGAAAAGTCACGGCTGAATTTATAGATATTAGCCGTTTTATAATAGCGGGCCAGATCATTATAACTGAATGCGGACTTGGGAACAAAGCTTACAATATTATTGTCACTGTCAAGAACAACCATTGTGCCGTCCATCCAGCTTTCATATTTAGCTACCACAGCCAAATTAGGAGACGCCTCAGCCAAAACTTTATCAAACACGCCGTCTTTATAAATCATATCTGACTCTACCAGCAATGTGTCATCCTGGGACAGTTCCTCTTTTGCCAAGAATAGAGAATAGATATTGTTAGTTGTATCATAAATGGGGTTCTCAACATATTCCAAAGGGATATCATGAAAAGAATCTCCCAGATATTCTCTCAGCTTCTTACCCTCATATCCGATCACAATAACAATGCGATGCAGGGAACAAGGGACCGAAACCAGTTGCTGAAGCAAACGGTCAATCAGACGAACGCCATTCACCTTAACCATACATTTGGTATTGTCATGAGTCAGTTCACCCAGTCTCCGGCCCATACCGGCTGCCAAAATTATTACTTGCATATTTATTTAAATTGAGGAATTATATTTGCTTCGGCATATTCTTTGTCCATTTCATCATCTATCTCATACCACATTAACCCATCCACTTTCAGGACATGGACAGGACATAAAGAACGGGACATTCGGAGCAGCTCATACTCATAGCCCAACTTAGGCTGGTCAGCTACGATGGAAGCATAATCAACACACATCTTCCTGTAAAATGTATTGGAAAGCTTATGAATGCCTACCAGCTCACCTTTTACATCTACTTCATCACGGTTCACGGAACAATTGGAAAGACGGTGGTTCTCGTCATACTCCACATAATACTGGTCCTGAAACTTTGTTACCGGAGTAATAAGCATCACATCCTGATGCGGGCAATCCAACAGGGTAGTGATGGCCCGCCTTTCGAAGACAAGATCGGATTCCAGCAACAAAAAATCGTCCGTACCTAGCAAAGGATGAGTATTGTAAAGGGTGTACATACTGTTAGTGTCCGCATAGCGGGGACTAAAACAAGTTTCTACCTGGGGGTATTGTAACTTCAATGCCTCATAAACCTCCTTGTGATATCCCGTACCGATTACAATACGTTCTATTCCACAGGAGAGCAAAGTGTCTATGGAGCGAATAATCATAGGAACATTGCCTATTTCAACAAAGCCTTTAGGAATCAATTCTGTATAATGACCAAAACGGGTACCCGTACCTGCGGCCATTATCATAGCTGTCTTTATCATTTTTCTGATAATATGGTGAGTGTATTAAGTTGACGGCGAAAATATCGGTATACGATAATGATCGTAACCAGGGAAATAAAACCTGTTATAAAAGCAGTATTCGCAAGCATAGATGTCCATGACAATTCCAGATGAGCAAAATTCTTCATCAGGAATACGACTGTCGTACCCAGATAGCCGAAAGAATCAGCCAGATACATCACGAAGACAGCTGTACTGACCACTTTCAGCGAAGCAATCAGGCGCTCTATCAGGTAAGTAAAAGGAATATAACCCATATACATACCCAAACCTGAACTAATCATCCAAGTGATGGGAGACAAATAACCTTTAAGAAACAAGAAGGTGGAAAAAATCATGAGACAACTGCCGATGACCGAAATCGAATAAATCAGATTCAACGCCAGACGGTTGTTTCGAATGAAAACAATCAGGAACATCAGCAATAAGACAAGGAAGGCGATCGGAAGTTCCGTCTGGGTAAAAATAAAGGCACCTTCAATATGCATCTCATTCCAGATATCGGCAGCAAAAGAATCACGCAATTCACGGAACACCGTCAGGGAACCATAAAAGACGATCAACATACAAATTCCCCAAAAGAATTTATGAAGAAATTTTCGACGTTCGTGCTGATCCATGGGAACGCGTCTGGTACGCAGGAGGATATCAAGATCTGATGGTCCAGGAATCTGATTCAGCATATAAGCACAGACAAGCATTACCGGAAAACAGAAAGCACCGGTAGCTACAGGCATCCAATACTCGGTCACATGAAAGGTATCCATAAGAAATTGTCCCAACGTCTTCACCAGTCCGGACGATACAATCAACGCCACACTAAGGCCTACATTCAGAACTTCGCTTATACGACGCCCTTCTATATAACTGAAAACCACACCCCAAATCATACCTAAGGGAAGTCCGCTAAGAAATATCGAAAAAATCTTCAGTGGAACGGGGAAAACCGCAAAGCCTAAAAGAGCAATCTCTGAAAAGCTCATCAAACCTATAGTATAGTAAATACGCTGATGAGGTTTCATAGAAGAAAGGACACGGATACCTATGAATTTCGACAAGGCATAACCTATGATCTCCGCTAAAACATAAAGAATCTTCACGTCAAAGCCCCATAAATATTCATCTGCATAAAGCCCCGCTGTAAAAGGTTTACGGAACGCATAGGCGCAAGTATAAATCAGAAAGATAAAAATACTCGCATAAAAGGCCAGGAAAAATTGGGGAGAATGTTGTAAGTGACGTTTCAGCATATTATTTGCTAGTCTTTAGGACACCTTATTAAATTTGCAAAATATATTACAACCTGACATAACTCTTCTGTCAAAGAACCTTTTTCTACCAAGATAACCTCATATAGTGACGAAGTCTGTTGAAACACGTTATCTAAACTTTGGAGAAATATTGACTCTCTATTGTAGTATAAAGATAAGAATACAGAAAATTTTGATATCATACCTATAATTTAGAATCATTCTTATAAACATTCAAATGACAGTCATAGAAAGCTTTCGGTGAATACATCCGCTCATACTTATTTTTCACGTTAATGCCATACATCGGATTATCAGCAGCTTTCTTAATAGCCTCCAACAATGATTCTACATTAGGTAATTCAAACATCGACACCTCATTATTTGCATATAATTCCTTAAACACCGGAATATCAGAACAAACTATGTTCTTACCATAGGCAGCAGCTTCTAGTAAAGACAACGGAAAACCTTCACTCCGACTAGGAAGGACGAATATATCATAATAAGGCAAATAACGATATGCTTCTTTACGACGTCCAGCCCAATAAATTCTATCCTCCACTCCTAAGGATTTTGACAACTGTTGATATTTTTTCTCACTCGATCCGTCTCCTACAATGAATAACTTATAATTATTAGGAAGCAATTTCAATACTCCAATTAATAAATCAATTCCTTTTCGAGGATGTATACTACTATTAATACCAATTAATAAGTCATTGTTTTTAAAAGATAATATTTCCTCTTTTTCATGAGAAGAAAGTCTTTTACTGAAATCAATATTTCTAGTATTATAGACAAAAGATAACTTGTCCTCTTTAATCCATTTTTTATAATAATTCATTGCATCTCTGCTCAAAACTATCACTTTATGATGACGCCATATACTCATCAACGTTAAATAAGCGCCTGGAATAGCTACATATTTAGGATATATATAACTATAATCTTCAAATACATAATTATGAAATGTGGCTATACAGTAAGCAGTACAACGTAAAGGCTTATGTAGCAGAAGGTAGCAATTAGGGCGTAAGCCATGAGTATGTACAATATCATATTTATTAATATCAATATGTGTCATCATAGATATCTTTTGAGTTTTACATGAGAAGTGTTGCGCTTTCTCATTATTAAAATAATATACGACACATTGGTGATCATGCCGAATCATAACTTCGACCAAATCATGAACTACGTTTACCGGTCCAGCATTTTCTAAAGACGGAACAATATATGCTATCTTCATTTTAAAGAATCTTTCAAATAAAAAAACAAACCTAGAGGATAAAAAAAGTAAGTCCACCAAATTGGAGCTAATTCACCATTTCTCCTATGTGGATATTGGATAGTATAGCGCCAATAATTAATCGCAGCAATTACTTTAGTTTTCAAGCATCTTTTTTGCCTCATTACCTGATTATAAGTTAACATTGTGCCTTTAGGACTATTACGATGATGTTTTCTGATAGATTTTGTTAGTCCATCTTCTAAATAATCACATATATATATGCCCTCATAAAAGTACCTTAATTTATATTTTTGAGCAATACGACTCCATACGATTCCTTCTGAAATAAACATTTCACCCTCGAACTCAGGAAATGGATATTGCTTCAAAATTTCAGTTTTAAAAACCTCTGCCATATCACCTTTCACTTTATATTTTTCACGTATATTAATAGAATCTGTATCTAATATAGTATACTTAGCTTCTCCGCCTACTTTTCTCCCATCCGGATATATTTTTAACCCAGAGACTCCTGCAAAAGCGTCCTCACTCTCAATCTGTTTAGTAAAAAAACTAACTCGTTCAAGTGCATTACCAGGCAAATAATCATCACTATCGACAATAAAAAAGAAGTTTCCCCGTGCCAATTCAAGACCTTTATTTATTGCCCGATGCTTTCCACCATTCTTTACTTTTGAATAGTGAATCTTTATTTTCCGCTCAGCAATAAAAGATTTAAAAAGTTCCTCCGTATCATCCGTACTTCCATCGTCCATTACCAGCCACTCAAAATCTTTATAATTTTGTAATACCAAACTGTCGTAAAGATGTTTAATTATATATCCTCGATTATAAGTAGGAGTAAAAACTGTTATCATATACATTTGTCTCTTCAATTTATCATATTTAAAAACGTAAGTAAGCAAAATAGCCCCCAAAATAGGATTTACCTATCATTGATGCTTCCAGCAAGGATGAAAGAACGATAGACATTATCCTCATTCTAATCAGAAAATAGCATTCTTTATACTTTCAATTGTATCAACTGAAAAGATTATACTAAAGGGATTTAAAAACAATATATAGAATGGAGTCGCTAATAACATCTCACGATAACCATATAGATAGGCTAAAGAAACGACAAAACATGAGACTGTTACCCATTTCAAACACTTCGTCTCTCCTTTTTCATTAATCAAATACAAAAACAAAGCTATAGGAATGAACATTAGGCAATATTTCTGAAATAAAATAGTAAAAGGGAGAAACAAAACAATAAAAAGATATCCTAAATACAGGATACTTTTGTCTTTGCTACTAAAAAACATTTTATTTGCTACCAAATAGAATAATAGCACAATAAGAGGAGCTCTTTCCAGTATCATTGCTATAAATCCATTAACAGACATTGTATCTGTAAAGTTTTCCTCACTTCTATTAATATATAAATCAACGGTACTTTCCATATTCAACGCATAAATAAATTCCTTTGGCAACACTATTTGAATAATATTACCAGCAAACAAAAGCATAACAAAACAGGCAATAAACATCTTCTTGCCGATTTTGAAGGGTCTAAAAATTGTGTATAACATCATTGGAAGAAAGAGCATACTTGAGAAATGAATACTCTGAGCAACAATGTAACACAAAACGCCTAACCATATTTTCTTATCATAAAGATAGTACCATCCTAAAGCTAAAATATATCCAGCTGTAGCCATTCTTATACCATTCACAATCCATAGAAATGGAACTGATAATAGAAAAATAAGAAAAACATTAAACTTCAATACTGTGTTAGAATAAATATATTGATTGTGTTCTAGCACCTTCTTGAACAGGAAAAACGAAACTTGATAACAAATAAAAGTGAAGATTCCTTTCACAAATTCGAAAGGTATTCCATTAACAGCAAAAAAATGAGAAAGCGTATAGAAAATAAAATCTTTACCATTTGAATAAATAAATTGGTCTGTAGCAGTAGTATGCAAATAACTCATATACTGTAATCCATGTATATAAGAATCCGCAAATAAAGGTGAAATTAAAGCTATTAAAGCTAAGGTTAAGGAAATCCAAACTAAATTTTTATATTGATTACGATAGACGCCATATATTAAAAAAGGAATGGAAGCCATAGGGGAAAGGAAAAATAAAATCACTCCGAGCCAGTTATCTTTACTGTCCTGGATACGCCAATATTTACAATTCATATTTAGTTTATAAAATCACTGATATAATTTCACCCAACTATTACTGAAGAATCTGTACCCATTGCAGCATTACATTATCAATAGAGAAACGTTTTATATTATCTTTCGCATTTTCTCCCATTTCCATGCGTTCATCAGGATGTTCTATCATATAAAGCATTGCATTTGCCAAACCTTCTATATCCCCCACCTTACCAACTAAAATGCCATCCTCACCATGACGAATTATTTCACTTGGACCACAGTTACAATTATATGATATACATGGAAGACCGCACGACATAGCTTCTCCAAGAGTCAACGGGAACCCTTCATACCGGGAAGACATTACATAAAAAGCAGATTCCAAATATTTACTTCGAATATCTTTTATCGGCGCACAAATAGTTACAGAATCTTTCACTCCATTCTTTTGAATTAAGTCATTGTAATATTCCTCGCGTCCATAACCATATCCATATATTTCTAAACTCCAGTCAGGGTATTTAGAAGATACCATAGCCCATGCCTGAAATAAATAATCAAATCCTTTTTCTATAGAAAGACGTCCCACAGCCAGCACTTTCTGAGATTCTTTAGCAGGCATAGAACCAGATGATTCTATCGTTACAAAATTGGGAATCACAATCATGTTAGGAATTTTACCTCGCAGAAGTCTGTCTTTCTCCGTTAAGACGATAAATTTATCATAATGCCTATAGATACGTTCTTGATAATACATTCCTAAATCGTATATCAGATTATAGAAAAATGAATTTAACTGATGAAATTCATTTTTTGCCTGACTCGAAAAATGTATCTCAAAATACTTCCTGCTACCATCCTTTAGTTTGGGAATAAAGCCTCTATTTACCAATGTTATGAAATAATCACAAGAATGAGACTCCAAATATTTTTCTACTTTTCTTTTATGCTCTATCCGGCTTCTTATACTGTAATAGACACTTTTCAAGGCTCCCAACAAATTACGTTTCTCATCATATACACTCCCTTGAAAAATATCCAAAGCCTCCATTTTGACTTTAGATGACAGAGGGAAAAAAGATTCCGTTGAATCACTCATTGAGAGCATTGTCACTTGATAACCATGTTCAGCCAGCCAGTTCGCTTTCAAAACAACAATACGCTCCATCCCTCCGGGATGGCTAATATCACCAATATGATAAATTATTTTTTTAGGCATTAATTTATTCTAGCATAAGAGTTTAATAATGATAAAATATTTTTAAGCAAGAACTATTATTCCCATTATATTTTATATTAATCGTAAACAATCCTTTCGGCTCAGTTTTTTCTTCTTTTTGTCAATAGATAACGTAGATAAAGATATAGGCATCTACGTATTGAATCTTTTTGATGAATATATTTTAAATAGGATAATAGCTTTTGAAAACCATATTTATACAAGAAAATTGTTCTCCAGGAAATCAAAATCATTTGTTTATCATCTAGTCCATGTTTTCTTAAAAAGACATTAATGCGTTGATTAATGATGAGGTAATCAAATTCTCTTTTATAGCTTCTTTTTTGGGAAGAAATACTATAGGAATTCCATGTTATGCAATATAGTTTATCATTTATTACTAAAACATTGCCGGTCTTCTCTCCGGATTTTAAAGAAAAAAAGGCATCATTTCCAACAGGTATCTCATCAAATAATATTTTATTCTTCAATATGAATTGCAAAGAGAACATTTTATTCCAAGGAACCCAAATCAAATACTTCACCTCTTCAATGCCTATTTCTCCACTAAAATATCTACTATAAAGGCTATTAATGTACCGCCCCCGATCATACTCTCCTTTACTATTGCCATAAACATTAAAATAAATAATATCATAATTAGATTGCATGTATATATCTAATTTCTCAATAAATCCACCAGCATAATAATCATCCGAATCTGCAAATAATAACCATTTACCTTTAGCATGTTGCAATCCTATATTTCTTGCATAACCAGCACCCTTTCCTTCTTTTGTAAACAAAATCTCAACATTAGGTTCACTCATTCCAGGAAAATGACTAAAATCGACTATTGTAGAATCACTGTTATCATCTACGACTATTACCTGAATATCTTCTCTGTAAGGGATACTATTTAAACATCGCTGCAATAAATCAGGCGTATTCTTATGCGGAATTATAATGGAATAGTTGATTGTATTCATTTTCCAATTCTTAAATATTCAAAACCTTCCGCCAACAAATCATCCTCTACATATATATTTCTCCCGTCAACAATAACATTACCTTTCATTGCTCTTCTTATCACCTTCCAGTTCGGAATTCTAAATTGTTTCCATTCTGTAATCAAAGCTAAAGCGTCAGCGTCAATTACAGCTTCATACATATCTTTACTATAAGTTACAACATCTCCTACGTATCGTCTACATTCGCTCATTGCAATTGGGTCATAAACATAAATATTAGCACCAGATTCTAACAGTTTATTTATCAAAACCAAAGCAGGAGCTTCTCGCATATCATCAGTTTCAGGCTTAAAAGATAATCCCCACAACACAACTTTCTTACCTTCCATGTTTCCATTAAAATATCTAAATAATTTCTCGAAGATTATTCCTTTTTGGAATTCATTCACTTCATCCACTGCTCTGATCACCTTCATATCATAATTATATTCTTTTCCTGTATGAATCAAAGCTTTTACATCTTTGGGAAAACAAGATCCTCCATAGCCACATCCCGGATACAAAAATTTTGTACCAATACGAGTATCTGTACCAATGCCTCTTCTTACCATATCAACATCTGCACCCACACATTCGCAAAGATTAGCAATATCATTCATAAAACTTATACGAGTAGCAAGCATTGAATTCGCTGCATATTTTGTCATTTCCGCAGAAGGAATATCCATAAAAAGAATGCGATAGTTATTCAAAACAAATGGTTTGTACAGTCTATTCATTACTTCCTTGGCGCGTTCCGTTTCGACACCAATAATCACCCGATCCGGACTCATAAAATCCTTCAAAGCAGCACCTTCCTTCAAAAACTCAGGATTAGAAACTATATCAAACTCAATATTTACATTTCGTTTATTCAATTCCTCTTGAATAACTGCCTTGACTTTCCTTGAAGTACCAACTGGCACAGTACTTTTTATTACTAATATCGTATATTTCTTTATATTTTGTCCAAAAGTGCGCGCCACTTCAAGTACATATTTTAAATCTGCACTTCCATCTTCATCCGGTGGAGTACCAACAGCACTAAACACTATCTCTACATCATCCAGACAAGATATTAAATTGGTCGAAAAACTCAATCGCCCCGCCTTAATATTACGCAACACCATATCATCTAGCCCAGGTTCATAAATAGGAATTTCACCATTCTTCAAATGAGCTATCTTCTTCTCATTTACATCCACACACGTGACATTTACTCCCATTTCTGAAAAACATGTTCCAGAAACCAAACCAACATATCCAGTTCCAACAATTGCTATATTCATAAAGCTACTTATTCTTAACTAAAATTGCATTCGCGTAATGCTATATATAATAAAACATCTATTTACTTAACCTAACCAATTTATATCCAACCACATAACCAAAACAAAAGACAAGACACACAAAAGTTATAAAAATCACACCATACAGAAGTTGGCGTTTATAGGATAACGACTTATAAGAATAATATAACTCAATCAAGAAATCCAAATTGTTTTCTTCAGAAAATGCATGATCTTTCCTTATCTCTTGCCCACTCCATATTTTAGCACTTGTCCAAAGTTCATCGGGTGAATTCCAAAACGCATCTGTTTCAGGCAAACCTAATGGTAAAAAGAAAGTCATCGCATGGTAGGAAGATCCTAAAGAAACATAAGATTCAGCTATAGAATCTTGCCTTCCCATAAATCCTATAGTCATAAAACCATCCGCACCAAAATTAGTATTTGTAGAAAATTGATTATGCAAAACTTGACTCATCGCACAACGAACCTGAGCAGGAGTCACATGTTCAGGGAGGCTATGCAATAACGCTGCATCTGCTAAAGCGTGAAAAGCCCCTATGCGACAAATCATTGTTCTTCCTATTACAGGATAATATCCATCAGGAGTTATTGTTCTCTCTTGTATTTCAGCAAATCGGGAATATCTTCGTAATTGAGAGACATAAACAGAGCTCCAATTTTCATTACTCATTTCAGAGTTTACAATTACTTTTAAAATGTCGGTTAACATAGGATGAATTACGAAACTATTATAATAATCTACAGAGAAAGATCGACCATCTTTATATATACCATCTCCCAAATACCAACCATAATAGAAATAATTTACACCTTTAAATAATCGATCATCTACAATATCTTGCCCATATTTGAGCATGAAAGCTTCTATCATGGAAGCAAAAAGCAACCAGTTGGAATTAGGAGCTTTTATTGCTCTCAATTCCTTAAATCTCAAAATAATATTCTTTTGAACATCAGTATTCAAAGAATGCCAAATACGTGGACTTCTAATCAATCCTTGTGCAAGATAGGCCGCATCAACTAAGGGTTGATTTCCATTTATTCTAAGAAAACTCTCACTATCTATAGTAGCCGGAGAAAAAGCAACGGTTAAAGCTTTTACTGTTAAATCAAAATACACGTTTCTTATTTTCCCTTCCATTGTAGAGTCAGGAGTTAAATCCAACCAAGGTGCAATGCCACATACTACTCTTCCTAAAGCTTCTAAATATTGATATTGATCTCTATCCGTTCCTAATATTGGCATTTTCACTCTCAAACTATCATTTGCAAGATTCTTTAGGACAGGCTCTGCAATCCGTACACAATGATTTATCCAAATTTCTCTCTGATTATTTTCTGAAGCAGATAAAAATGAGAAAATGGACAAATG
>OBWE01000547.1_pt1 | contig 15243 bp, 8 predicted proteins | sample 1476251 | NCBI WGS metagenome assembly OBWE01 (sample SAMEA2580037, study PRJEB22360) | human gut metagenome | biome: human gut; feature: human-associated habitat; material: faeces | place: Denmark | collected 2008/2010
AACAGCATTCACGATGCGGACCGGGTCGGTCGCAGCTATGTTTTCATCAATTCTTTGTGGAAAAAGAACGGTTTGGTTGGGAATGTAAGGACGAAAATGTAACTTTGCCATAACGAAAAACTTTATATCTAAAGATACGAAAACTTTGGGTAATAACAAAGCCCGGGCTTGAGAAAGTCTGGGCTTTGCGCATAAAAAAAGGCTGTGTCAGCGTTTTGACACAACCTCCTTTCTCTTTTCTACAGAATTTTACGGACACTCCTCTACAGCAGCAGGAAGTTCCGCACACAAAAAAAGGACGTCCGTATCATAACAGACATCCTTTCGTAGCTCCGAGGGGAATCGAACCCCTATCTAAAGTTTAGGAAACTTCTATTCTATCCGTTGAACTACAGAGCCTTTTTGCATACATTCTGCATATAGCAATGGAATGCGGGTACAAAGATAATGTATTCTGCTGATTTTCCGAAAAAAGTTTTGTTAATCCGATTAACTTTACGAAATTTGTCTTTGAACAAAATAAGTATAAGTTTCCTTATATAATACATATAATAATTCGTAAGTTATGGCAAACGACATGATGGTCAAAGAACTGGAGCAAGTGGTAGTCCGCTTCTCCGGAGACTCCGGCGACGGTATGCAGCTCGCCGGCAACATCTTTTCAACAGTTTCGGCTACGGTAGGTAATGACATCAGTACATTCCCCGATTATCCGGCAGACATCCGTGCCCCGCAAGGCTCACTGACGGGCGTATCCGGTTTTCAGGTACATATCGGTGCAAACAAAGTCTATACCCCCGGTGATAAATGCGATGTACTGGTAGCGATGAATGCCGCTGCGTTAAAAACACAGTATAAGTTTGCCAAATCTACCGCATGTATTATCATCGATACGGACGCATTCCAGAAATCGGATTTGGAAAAGGCCGCTTTCAAGACGGACAACCCCATTGAAGAAATGGGCATCAAACAGGATGTCATTGCCGCTCCTATCTCTCAAATGGTGAAAGACTGCCTTGCCGACACGGGTATGGACAACAAATCCATGCTGAAGTGCCGCAACATGTTTGCAGTGGGACTGGTATGCTGGCTGTTCAGCCGCGACCTGACGATAGCCGAAGAGTTTATCCGCGAGAAATTCGCCAAGAAACCCGAAATTGCAGAAGCCAATATCAAGGTTATCCGCGCCGGATACGACTACGGGCACAACACCCACGCATCCGCCTCTCACACTTACAAGATTGAAAGCAAAGTAAAGACTCCCGGACGCTATATGGACATTACGGGCAACAAGGCCACGGCCTACGGCTTCATAGCCGCTGCCGAGAAAGCAGGCCTAAAGCTTTACCTGGGTTCTTACCCCATCACCCCCGCAACCGATGTGCTGCACGAACTTTCCAAACACAAGTCACTGGGCGTAATGACCGTACAGTGCGAAGACGAGATTTCCGGTTGCGCCTCCGCCGTCGGAGCATCCTTTGCCGGAGCATTGGCGGTTACCTCCACCTCCGGACCGGGTATCTGCCTGAAATCGGAAGCCATGAACCTGGCTGTCATCATGGAACTGCCGCTGGTGGTGCTCGATGTACAGCGCGGCGGTCCTGCAACAGGTCTGCCCACCAAGTCCGAGCAGACCGACTTGCTGCAAGTACTCTTCGGCCGTAACGGCGAAAGCCCCATGCCCGTACTTGCCGCCACCTCACCGACAGACTGCTTTGAATGTGCCTACATGGCGTCCAAGATAGCATTGGAGCACATGACCCCCGTCGTACTGCTTACCGATGCTTTCGTTGCCAACGGCTCGGCAGCGTGGAAACTGCCCAAGCTTGCCGATTATCCCGCTATCGTTCCGCCTTATGTACGCCCCGAAATGCAGGGTTCATGGACACCCTACCAGCGCGATGAAAAGACCGGCAGCCGCTACTGGGCCATCCCCGGAACAGAAGGCTTCACCCACATCCTCGGCGGATTGGAGAAAGACAACAAGACAGGCGCCATCTCTACCGACCCTGAGAACCACGACCTGATGACCCGCCTGCGTGCCGAGAAAATTGCCAAAATAGAAGTGCCCGATGTAGAAGTGGAAGGCGACAAGGACGATGCCGAACTGCTGATTGTCGGCTTCGGCGGCACTTACGGCCATCTGCACGCCGCTATGGACGAGCTCCGCGCCACAGGCAAGAAAGCGGCCCTCGCCCACTTCAAGTTCATCAATCCGCTGCCCAAGAATACGGCAGAGGTGATGAAGCGCTACAAGAAAGTAGTGGTGGCCGAGCAGAACATGGGACAGTTTGCCGGATACCTGCGCATGAAAGTAGACGGTTTCGTTCCCTACCAGTTCAATCAGGTGAAAGGCCAGCCCTTCCTGGTGAACGAGTTAGTACAAGCATTTGAGGAGATTATCAAGAACTAAAAAAGAAAAGAACTATGTGCGAATATACAGCAAAAGATTTCAAGAAAGGGCAACCCCGCTGGTGTCCGGGTTGCGGTGACCATTTTTTCCTCGCGTCCCTGCATAAGGCTATGGCCGAAATCGGCGTTCCGCCTCACAAAACAGCAGTAATCTCAGGTATCGGCTGTTCCAGCCGTCTGCCCCACTATATGAATACCTACGGCATGAACACCATTCACGGACGTGCCGCTGCCATTGCCACCGGTTGCAAGGTTGCCAATCCGGAACTCACCGTATGGCAGGTGAGCGGCGACGGCGACGGACTCGCCATCGGCGGCAACCACTTCATCCATGCCAACCGCCGCAACATCAACCTGAACATGATTCTGCTGAACAACCGTATCTACGGTCTGACGAAAGGACAATACTCCCCGACGTCTCCCCGCGGTTTCGTCAGCAAATCATCTCCTTACGGTACGGTAGAAGACCCGTTCCATCCGGCAGAACTCTGCTTCGGTGCACGCGGCCACTTTTTTGCACGCGCCGTTGCCACGGATGCAGCCGGAACGGTGGAAATCCTGAAAGCCGCCTACAACCACAAAGGAGCCAGCGTCTGCGAGATTCTCCAGAACTGCGTCATCTTCAATAACGGCACGCACGACGCCGTTGCCAAGAAAGAAGACCGCGCCAAACACGCCATCTATCTGGAACATGGCAAGCCCATGCTCTTCGGCGAGAACAACGAATACGGACTGATGCAGGAAGGCTTCGGGCTGAAAGTGGTGAAGCTCGGCGAGAACGGCATCACGGAAAAGGATATTCTTATCCACGACGCCCATTGCGAGGACAACACCCTGCAACTGAAACTTGCCCTGATGGAAGGCCCTGACTTCCCGATTGCCCTCGGCGTAATCCGCGATGTGGAAGCCCCCACCTACGATGATGCCGTACATGCACAAATCGAAGAGGTATCCGCCAAGAAAAAGTATCACAACTTTGAGGAACTGCTGATGACCAATGATACCTGGGAAGTGAAATAACCTCCACGGAACAGGAATTCAGTTTACACACATTCCCCCTTCACCCTCCACATCCCTTTATCCATAAGGGACAGCGGGTGAAGGGGGCTTTTTATATCCCGGTTGGCCATAAAGAAACAAGCGGCATCAGCTCTCCAAAGGCAGAGGCAAAATACCGATATACCTCAGCATAAAGGTAACAATACACTGTATAAAACCCCGTTGTACACCTACTAAAACCCCGTTTTCCAACTGCGGGCCATGCGGTTGCCAATTGCGGGCTGGACGGTTGCCAGCTGCGGGCCGGACAGCCCGCAACCGGAAAACGAAGAAATACATAAGGGACAAGCACATTTTACAAGGTGCATCGGAAAGTTTTCCACCAGGCATTGGCACATTATACCCGGGAGATTGCCCCGCTCACACGCGGTATAATCCTATTTTCCACACAGTCTTCCGGAAGCAGGCACAAAGTATAATCCGCCGGAAAACCGCCGGAATAAGATGCAAACACCACAAGTGTGGAATGGCAACCTGCAAGTGTGGATTTTTTCCACAACATTCCACAACCTGCATACACATATTATAAGTATTTATAAAAAAACAATGAACTGAATATCATAGGTATAAATACTTCACATAGTCTACGTATCTTTTTTGGCATACTGCTTGCTTATAACAAATACAAATAAATTCCAACAGATTTAATTGTACAAGGAAATAATCATTGTGGAAATATGAAGTCTATCAAGAAAAAACGGAGTATGGCTTCGCACAGGAAGCTGCATTTTCAAAAGGTATTAGGTAGTATGATTGTGGCATTGGCGCTTCTGTTTGCAGGAAGTGCCGGTGCGCAGGAAACCAAAACAATCAAAGGTATGGTAAGGGATGTGACGGGAGAGCCGCTTATCGGCGCCAGCGTCATAGAGAAAGGAACCAACAACGGTGTCATTACCGATGTGGACGGAAACTTTACACTGACCGTGCCTGCCGATGCAACGCTGTCCATAGCCTATATGGGCTATGCCACCCGCGAAATACATCTGGCAAAACGCAAGAAGCAGGGCGACCTGAGGGTAACGCTGAGAGAGGACTCGCAACAGTTGAAAGAGGTGGTTGTCACGGCCATGGGTATCAAGAAGGATACCAAACGGCTGGGTTACGCGGTGAGCACTATCGAATCGGACGAGATAGTGAAGGCGGGAGCAACCAACTTTGCATCCGCCATGTACGGTAAGGCGCCGGGCATCCGCATCACGCAGACGCAGGGCGGTTCCGCCGGAGCCGTGTCTATCAATGTACGCGGACTCACGTCCATCACCGGAAACAACCAGCCGCTCATCATCCTGGACGGCGTGCCCATCCGCAACGGCGGAACGGGCAAGAGTACCGACTTTGCCGAATTCGGCAACGACGGGCAGATACGTTCCAACGGTCTGGTGGACATCAACCCCGAAGATATTGAAAGCGTAAGTGTGCTGAAAGGCGCTTCGGCCACGGCACTTTACGGTTCGGAAGCGGCAAACGGCGCGGTGGTTATCACCAGCAAGCGCGCCAAAAGCGGCAAACTGACGGTGGACTTCACCGCGCAGGTCACCGCCAACCTGCCCGCCTATCTGCCGAAAGTGCAGACCGTATACGGCCCGGGACGTTACAACACGGAATACAGCGATTACGAAAAACAGACGGGCGGTTTCTACCAACGCACCATGAACGGCGAAAGCTACAGAAGTCTGTATAATACGACCATGTCTTTCGGTCCGAAGTACGACGGCAGCGACGTGCTGTACTGGGACGGCAAGATGCGCCCCTACCTGCCGGCTACGGACAATCCGTGGAAAGAGCTGTTCCGCACGGGCTGGAACCAGACCTACAACCTCGCCATCTCGCAGGGTACGGAGACCAGCAGCAACCGCTTCTCCTACACCTTCATGGGTGAAACGCCCAACTCGCTGACGGGCAGCTTCACCAAACATAACTTCAAGCTGACGGGTTCTTACAAACCGGCAAGGACGCTGAACATAGAATACTCGCTGAACTACATCGTACAGGACGTAAAGGACCGCCCGCAAACATCGCTGAACCTGTACGGCAGTTTCAGCAACATGTTCTCCTCCTTCATGGATATTCCCTATCTGAAACAGAGCTACGTCACCAGCCTGGGCTACCGCAACACGTACGCAGGCGGCGATGCCACACTGACACCGGACGAAGCCTGGGCATACGACCCGGGATACCTGAACGGCGTATCGAATATGCTCTGGAACATGTATCACCACCACAGCAAGGAGACAGAGAACCGCCTCATCGGTATGATACGCCCCACCTGGCAGATAACCAATTGGCTGAGTCTGCGCGCCCAGCTCTCTACCGACATCACGGACACCAAGCAGACGCTGGAGTACGAGACGGAACGCCCCAACTCCCTGTACGACCCCAGCGGCAGCTTCCAGAACATCAACCGACGCTACGACATCGTGTACGGCGATGTGATGCTGAACTTCAACTACAACATCCGCCGTTTCGACATTGCCGCCACACTGGGCTGGACGGGACGTTACGAAAACATGAACAACATGCGCGTCTCCACCAACGGCGGTCTGGTTACGGAAAACTGGTTCGACCTCAACGCCAGCCGCTACACCGCCAGCAGCACGCTGCAACGTATGGAACTGCTGAAAACGGGATACATGGGTACGCTGAGCCTGGGTTGGGACAACTACCTGTTCCTCGAACTCACCGGGCGTCAGGAACGTTCGTCCACACTGAAAGACCAAAGTTTCTTCTACCCCTCCGCCAACCTCAGTTTCCTGTTCTCGAACGCCTTCCGCATGCCTGCATGGTGGAATCACGGCAAACTCCGCCTCTCCTACGGCGTCGTAGGTAACGCACCGGAAACGTATGCCGCCAACATCATCTACGAGCAGGGTTCGGACAACGGCTTCACATGGAACTACGTTCCTTCTTCGTGGGGAAATGCCAATATCCGCCCCGAAAAGAAGTACGAATACGAAATAGGTTTTGAAAGCAAGTTCCTCAACAACCGGCTGGGCTTCGACGTATCCTACTACAACAACCGCGTGAAAGACCAGATACTCTCCACGCCGCAACCCTCCACATCGGGTGTGAAGTACGTGCTGATGAACGTGGGAGAGGTGGCCAACGAAGGCTGGGACATCTCCGTAAGCGCCACCCCGGTACTGACCAAGAATTTCCGCTGGGACCTGACGGCCAACTACGGCATCTACCGCAACAAGGTCGTGAAGCTCGCCAACGGCGTACCGTACCTCGAAATATCCAACATAGGCGGTGGCGGAGCCAAGATACAGGCCGTAGAGGGACGCCCCATGGGTGACATCTACGTGCAAGTGCCCCAGATGAACGAAAACGGAGAGTATCTCGTATCGGACAAGGGACTTTACATGAACCAGACCGAACTGCAGAGAGTAGGAAACATCAACCCCGACGGCGTAGGCGGTCTGTTCAGCTCGTTCTCCTACAAGAACATCTTCCTGGATTTCAGTATCGACTTCCGCATAGGCGGCGACGTCATCAACGAGATGTACCAGTATTCCACCGCATCGGGTCTGACACCGGAGTCGCTGCAATTCCGCGATACGGAACACGGCGGCCTGTCCTACTACTATCCGGGCAACAACAACGCCAGCGGCGTGCCCGTGCAGGTAGACCCGTCACTGGGTGCAGGGCCTAACGGAGAAACCGTTTACCACGACGGCGTTATCCTGCCGGGCGTAGTAGCCTCCACCGGCGAGAAGAACACGCGCATCATCCCTGCCGGCTACTATTACAACCAGACCTACAACTGGGGTACTCAGCCCGAACAGCTTACGTACCGCCACTCGGTATTCGACAACAGCTATGTGAAGCTGCGCGAGCTGACCATCGGCTACCAGTTTCCGGAAAAGCTGATTTCCAAACTGGGCATGACGCGGCTGAGCGTTTCGGTATTCGGACGCAACTTGTTCTACTTCTACAAGGCACTGAAGAATTACGATGCGGAATCTTCCGTAGGAACATCCTGGGCAAGCCAGGCAGTAGTGGGCGGCTCCACTACGGCAACACGTAATTTCGGTGTGTCGCTGCGGGCAAGCTTTTAGGAAATAGAGAATTGAAAAATAAGACTTTAGAGTGAATGACAATGGATATGAAAAAGATAAATATAGGAGCGTTCGTTATAGCGGGAGCCATGCTGATGACAGCTTCCGGCTGTACGGACTCCGACTTCGACAGCAAATACGAAGACCCCTCAAAGGTTAACCAGGTTACCATCAGCAACCTCATGGTGGGAGTTTTCCAGAAAGTGAAAGATTATGACGTATATGAGTACGGACGTTTCTTCGGCTTCGACTCGCAGTTTGTGGGCAAGTACGCGCAGACCTTCGGCTACAGCTATTCGGGCGGTATGTACAGCCCCGGATATGCGCCTGCCATAGACGGGCAATGGGACAACCTGTATTCGGCACTGATGCAATACCGCAAGATGGAATCGCTGTACAATGAAGAGAACGATACGCAGAAAGCACAGGACGAAGCCTTTATGCTGGCAGCCAAAGTGCAACTGTACGACTTCTTTGCCGCAACGGTGGATATTTTCGGCGACATGCCTTTCTTCAAGGCATGCACCCTGCCGCTGACCAACGACGTAAACGGTTCTTACGCTCCCTACGACAAGGCGGAAGATATTTATAAGACAATCCTTGACGAGCTGAAAGACATCGCCCCGCGTTTCCGTTCGGCAACCGTACCGAAAAACTTCAGTACTCAGGACTTCATCAACCTGGGAGATATGGAGAAATGGGAACGCTATGCAAACTCCCTGCGCCTGCGCCTTGCCATGCGTGTAGCCACGCAGGGAGCTTTGCAGGCGGAAGGACGTGCGGTTATCAAGGAGATATTGGAAAACCCCGCCGACTATCCGCTCGTAGAGGAGCAGGGAAACAACATCTTCATCGTCAACCAGAAGTCCGGGCAACTGAACTTCACCGCCGGCCACGGATTGGGCGACTGGGTTACGAACCGTCTTGCTTCGGGCGCCATCATAGACCGTATGCTGGGCCACGGCAACTATGACATGACCAGCAGCGATCCGCTAAGCGGCGTCTACGTCAAAGGCGAAGACGACCCCCGCATCCTGCTGAACTACAATCCCGTGAGCATCACCAACCGCGAAACCGGACAGATGGACGAACACCGTTACCTGGGTACGGACCTCACGGTAGCAGACGAGCTGACGGAGTATTACAGCGCTCAGGCACAAGACGAAGTGAACACCGCCAACAAAGGTTTCTCGCAGATTACCCAAAGAGGTTTTTTCTGGGAAAACGATAAATTCGATATGCTGATAATGGCTTCGCCAGAGATACATTTCCTGAAAGCGGAAGCCTATGCCATGGGGTACGGTGTGGCACAGGATATGGCAAAGGCGGAAAAGGAATTCAAGACGGCTGTCAGCCAATCCATCGCCCTGTATTACTATTACGATTCGATAGGCTCGGGAGAGAATTGCCGCCGTTACGACGCTCCTACCGATAAAGAGATTGCAGACTTTGCCAATGCCAGATGGAACAGTACGGCATACGTGGACAAACTGGATGCCATCATCACGCAGAAATGGCTGCACTTCGGTTTCCTTGTCAGCCGCGAGGCATGGAGTGACATCCGCCGCACAGGCTATCCTTCGGGACTGGTGTTCCCGGAAGTGTCGGGTACTATCCCCAATGTGCCGAACCGCTGGAGATACCCCAGCACGGAAGTAAACTACAATCCGTACTATAAGGATGTAGCCGGCACAGACACGTATACGGAAAAGCTGTTCTGGGCCAAGTGAACAATGAAAGCGAAGCGGGAATGGATATCCTGATGCAGTAGCTTGCAAACATAAAAGAGCCGTATCATTACTCACAAACGGAGTTGATACGGCTCTCTTTATGGTTCAATGAACAGTGCCGGGGTTCGGATTGGACGGCCGCAACCGCCCTGCTGATTACAGCTTGTCGCCGAATGCCAAGTCTCCGGCATCGCCCAGCCCCGGTACTATATACGAATGCTCGTTCATATCCGAGTCGATAGCGCCGCACCACAAGGAAACCTCGTTGCCGGGGAAGAGTTTCTGCAAGTGCTCTACTCCCTGCCGGCTGGCAATGACGCAGGCAATCTGCAGTTTGGCAGGCGTGCCCTTGGTAAGAAAAGCCTTCCAGGCAAGTTCCATGCTTTCGCCCGTAGCAAGCATCGGGTCAACCAGTAACAGAGTCTTGCCGGAAAGGTCGGGAGTAGCGATATACTCTATGTGCACATCCACCGTACGGCACTCTTTATCCTTATAATAACGGTAAGCGGAAACGAAAGCATTGCCCGCACGGTCGAACACATTCAGGAAACCGGCATGCAAGGGAAGCCCGGCACGGAAGACGGTGGCAATCACCACATCATCATCGAAAGTGCTGACGGGAGCTATCCCCAGCGGCGTTTGTACCTGCTTTTCGGAATAGGTGAGTTCCTTACTCATTTCGTACGCCATGATTTCGCCGATGCGTTCGATGTTCCGGCGGAAACGCATACGGTCGGACTGTACTTGCACATCGCGTATCTCCGCCATGTATTGGTTCAAGACTGAGTTAGTCTCGGCAAAGTTGATAACTTTCATTATATTATCAGATTAAAATATGTATTGGTTATTCCGTATATTGATAGAACAGAGGTGCAAAGTAAACGATTTCCACTCAATTTGCAACATTCAGTTTGCAGATATTGTTACGGTTCTATAAAAGATTTCCTATTACAGAAAAATTTCTCTAATAGGATGTTTCTTTAAAAATAAAGTATTACTTTTGTAGTCGCAAAAACAAGGGCCTTACTGAACAACGCGGTTTTCCACAAACTCGCCCCCTTGCAATGAAGCATACGAATGCGAAGAGAGATTATAAACCAAATACCAATTTTAAAATCTTAAAAAGAAATGGCAAATTTAGATTTAAGCAAGTACGGTATCAAAGACGTGAAGGAAATCATCCACAACCCGTCTTATGATGTATTGTTCGCTGAAGAGACCAAACCGGGTCTGGAAGGCTTCGAAAAAGGTCAAGTAACTGAACTTGGTGCTGTGAACGTAATGACTGGTATCTATACCGGACGTTCTCCTAAAGATAAATTCTTTGTAATGAACGAAGCCAGCAAGGATTCTGTATGGTGGACTTCAGAAGAATACAAAAACGACAACAAACCCTGCTCTGAAGAAGCATGGGCCGACCTGAAAGCTAAAGCTGTAAACCAGCTGAGCGGCAAGCGTCTGTTCGTTGTCGATACTTTCTGCGGTGCTAACGAAGCTACCCGCATGAAAGTACGTTTCATCATGGAAGTAGCTTGGCAGGCTCACTTCGTAACTAACATGTTCATCCGCCCGACTGCTGAGGAACTTGCTAACTACGGCGAACCTGATTTCGTATCATTCAACGCTTCCAAAGCAAAAGTTGACAACTACAAGGAACTGGGTCTGAACTCTGAAACAGCTACTGTATTCAACTTGAAGACCAACGAACAGGTTATCCTGAACACTTGGTACGGCGGTGAAATGAAGAAGGGTATGTTCTCTATCATGAACTACAAGAACCCGCTTCGCGGTATCGCTTCCATGCACTGTTCTGCCAACACCAACATGGAAGGTACGGACTCTGCTATCTTCTTCGGTCTGTCAGGTACAGGTAAGACTACTTTGTCTACCGACCCGAAACGTCTGCTGATCGGTGACGACGAACACGGATGGGATGACGAAGGTGTATTCAACTACGAAGGCGGTTGCTACGCTAAGGTTATCAACCTCGACAAAGAAAGCGAACCCGATATCTACAACGCCATCAAACGTGACGCTCTGCTGGAGAACGTAACTGTTGACGCTGACGGCAAGATTGACTTCGCCGATAAGAGCACAACTGAAAACACGCGTGTTTCTTATCCTATCTATCACATCAACAACATCGTTAAGCCGGTATCTAAAGGTCCTCACGCTCATCAGGTAATCTTCCTGTCGGCTGATGCCTTCGGTGTATTGCCTCCGGTATCTATCCTGAACCCCGAACAGGCTCAGTACTACTTCCTGTCCGGTTTCACCGCTAAGCTGGCCGGTACGGAACGCGGTATCACTGAACCGACTCCGACATTCTCTGCTTGCTTCGGTGCTGCTTTCCTGAGCTTGCATCCTACTAAATATGCAGAAGAACTGGTTAAGAAGATGAACAAGGTCGGCGCTAAGGCATACTTGGTTAACACCGGCTGGAACGGTAGCGGCAAGCGTATCTCTATCAAAGATACACGTGGTATCATCGACGCTATCCTCGACGGTTCTATCGACAAGGCTCCGACAAAGGTTATTCCTTACTTCGACTTTGTTGTTCCGACAGAATTGCCGGGTGTTGATCCGAAGATTCTTGATCCTCGCGACACTTACGAATGTGCTTGCCAATGGGAAGAAAAAGCAAAAGACCTGGCAGGACGTTTCATCAAGAACTTCGCTAAGTTCACAGGTAACGAAGCCGGTAAGGCTTTGGTTGCTGCTGGTCCGAAACTCTAATAGAACCAGATTATATATTTTAAGGCGGCTTTCGTTCTCGGAAGCCGCTTTTTTTGTTAGATTTGCGAAGAAACAATTTAATAGACAACAGAGAATGAAGAGTTTAAAGGTTATGCTGTTAGGCGCAAGCCTATTGATGCTGTCCGCTTGCGGGCCGCAGGTACAGAAAGAGAGTGAAGGCACAGTTACGGAGAAAAGCAATTCGGAAGCGGTAATCGAGACAATCCTATCGCGCCGCAGCGTCCGCAAGTACAAACCGGAAGCAGTGAACCGGGACACGATGAAGGTAATCTTGGAGTGCGGTATCAACGCCCCCAACGGTCAGAACAAACAGTCCTGGGCGGTACGCGTAGTAGACAACCCGGAATTCCTGAACGGGGTAAGTGAAATCTTCAAGCAGAAGAACCCGAAAGCAGCGGAAGACCCCAATTTCAAGAATATGTTCCGCAATGCTCCCACGGTAGTGTTCATCGGAAATGACACTTCGTACGACTGCTCGCAGATAGACTGCGGACTGCTGGGTGAGAATATGGTACTTGCCGCCTGGTCTATGGGCATAGGCTCCTGCTGTCTGGCAAGCCCCACACGCTTTATGACCGATACGCCCGAAGCTGCCGAATACCTCAAAAGACTGGAACTTCCCGAAGGATACCGGCTACTTTACTGCATTGCTTTCGGATATCCGGATGAAACGCCTGCCGCCAAGCCGAGAGATGCCGCCAAAGTGAAATACGTAGACTGACCGATAAAATAAAAACTTCAGAATCCCCCCATTGCAATAAAAGAAGGAGTGCTCCACCTTTACAGCGAAGCACTCCTTCTTATATATAACAACTAAAAAGTAAAATCAGTTCTTATTGGCACGCTTGCGCTCTGTCTCATCCAAGATAACCTTACGCATACGCATGGACTTGGGAGTAACCTCTACATACTCGTCTCCCTTGATATATTCCAACGCTTCCTCCAGAGAGAACTGCACCGGCGGAATCAGACGCGCTTTCTCGTCGGAACCGGAAGCACGCATGTTGGTCAGCTTCTTTGATTTAGTAACGTTCACCACAAGGTCGTTATCGTGAGAGTGCTCACCTACAACCTGTCCGGCATACACTTCTTCCTGCGGGAAGATGAAGAACTTACCGCGATCCTGCAATTTATCGATGGCATAGGCAAAGGCTGTACCCGACTCCATGGCAATGATGGAACCGTTGGTACGGCGTTCGATTTCACCCTTATAGGGTTGGTATTCCTTAAAGCGGTGCGCCATGATAGCTTCACCGGCAGAGGCAGTCAGCACATTGGTACGCAAACCGATAATACCGCGCGACGGCATATTGAACTCAAGGTTCACACGCTCGCCGGCGCTTTCCATTTTCACCATTTCACCTTTACGACGGGTTACCATATCGATAATCTTGCTGGCATACTCTTCGGGAACGTTGATCGTGAGCTCCTCGATAGGCTCGTTCTTCACGCCGTCTATCTCCTTGAAGATAACCTGCGGCTGGCCTACCTGCAGCTCATATCCCTCGCGGCGCATCGTTTCAATCAACACGGAAAGGTGAAGCACGCCACGACCGGACACCACCCATTTTCCGTCTTCCTCGCTCTTGCGTACGCGAAGCGCAAGGTTCTTGTCCAACTCCTTCATCAGACGGTCATGTATATGGCGGGAAGTTACAAACTTACCTTCTTTGCCGAAGAACGGAGAGTCGTTGATAGTAAACAGCATACTCATGGTAGGCTCGTCAATGGCGATGGGCGGCAATGCTTCGGGGTTCTCGTAGTCGCAAATCGTATCTCCGATTTCAAATCCTTCGATACCCACTAAGGCGCAGATATCACCGGAAGATACCTCCGATACCTTCACACGGCCCATACCTTCAAACGTATGCAGTTCTTTAATCTTCGACTTGACGATTGTACCGTCGCGCTTTGCCAAAGACACGTTCATGCCTTCCCGCAAAGTACCGCGATGTACACGGCCTACGGCGATACGGCCGGTATAAGAGGAGTAGTCCAATGAGGTCACCAGCATCTGCGGCGTACCTTCCAACTGTGTAGGAGCGGGAATGTTCTCCAGAATGCAGTCCAGCAACGGATAGATATTGTCCGTCGGCTTCTGCCAGTCTGTGCTCATCCAGTTGTTCTTTGCCGAACCGTAGATAACGGGGAAGTCCAACTGCTCTTCCGTAGCTTCCAGACTGAACATCAGGTCGAACACCATTTCATAGACTTCTTCGGGGCGACAGTTGGGCTTGTCCACCTTGTTGACTACAACAATAGGTTTCAAACCGATCTGCAAAGCTTTCTGCAATACAAAACGGGTCTGCGGCATCGGGCCTTCAAAAGCATCCACCAACAGGATACATCCGTCGGCCATATTCAATACACGTTCCACTTCGCCACCGAAGTCGCTGTGTCCCGGAGTATCGATAATATTAATTTTCGTGTCTTTATAGCTGATAGAAACGTTTTTGGAAAGGATTGTTATCCCTCGCTCACGCTCCAAATCATTGTTATCCAACATTAATTCACCTGTGCTCTGGTTGCTGCGGAAAAGGTTTCCTGCCAGAAGCATCTTATCTACAAGCGTCGTTTTCCCATGATCGACATGGGCAATAATTGCAATGTTTCTAATATTTTGCATATAATACCTATTATTTGACCGCAAAGGTACGAATTTTACAGTATATACATCACAGAGAAAAGATTTTTTTGCTGAATATCATTGCAATATAAAAGATAATATCTATCTTTGCACGCTCGAAAGAGAAAAGAATTATCAACTTTTTAATTAAACACTATGTATTTAGACGCTGCTAAAAAGCAAGAAATCTTCGGCAAATACGGGAAGTCTAACACTGATACTGGCTCAGCAGAGGCCCAGATAGCTTTGTTTTCATACCGTATTGCTCATCTGACTGAGCATATGAAGCTCAACAGAAAGGATTATAGTACAGAAAGAGCCTTGACAATGTTGGTAGGTAAGCGCCGCGCGCTGTTGAACTACCTGAAAGACCGCGACATCAACAGATATCGTGCCATTGTTCAAGAACTCGGCTTGCGTAAGTAATTTACTTGCGGTAAACTTATTAAAGAGGTTGTGTCAAAACGTTGGCACAACCTCTTTTATATTTTAAGTTCTGCTATATTATCTTTTGGCTATGCTGCTTTTTCCTCATGCATTTGGCAGCAAGTTGCTATATTCCAATTATATCGGGTTATAAATAGTCCCATAAACATATATT
>OBWE01000558.1_pt1 | contig 14958 bp, 16 predicted proteins | sample 1476251 | NCBI WGS metagenome assembly OBWE01 (sample SAMEA2580037, study PRJEB22360) | human gut metagenome | biome: human gut; feature: human-associated habitat; material: faeces | place: Denmark | collected 2008/2010
ATATAAATTTATATCTTATAAAACAAACACTATTTTCAAGAAGCAATAAATAACCAATTAAAAAACAAAGATTATGGCATTATTTGTAAATCCCGGCAAAGATTGGGAAAAGAACATGAGTGAAGAAGACATCGCACAAATGGAATCACAAGGTTATGATGTAACAGAGCTACGCGCCAAACGCGCAAAATCTGCAGAGGAAGAAGAAAAAGAGCGCCTCCGCGAAAAAGAAGAGCGGGAAAACTTCAAGAATCCAACTAACCTGAACAAACTCGCCCCTTACCTGCAGACACCACGTGACATGAGCACTTCTTTTTTCAAAGCTATGGCAGGCAGCGCCCCCTGGCTATTCAAAGATCGTTGGAAAAGAAAATATACCGAGGCTCCTATTGTTTATGCCGCGGTAGTGCAAGCTAATACCGCCCTATGGATGCCCGGTAATAACGATTATTATCCTGCCGTATTTGTTTTTGCACTTGATCAAAAACACATTCACGACACCGAATGGCTAAAACAAATAGCAGAAGAAATAAATGTATTGCAAGATGCCGACCAAATCCCCGGTGATTGCCGCAAACTAATACAGACGTTACGTGATGATACCAGCGAATTCTGTTTTCGTATCGGCAAAAGTGTATGTGGTGACGCCAACGCATGGTGTGCCACCTATAAATTCGACAAACAGACAGCACTGCCACGCAAGGCTTTACCATCCGATGGCATCGTCCCTTTTCTATTAAAGTCCGCCCCGGTAGAAAATCAATTTGTTGATTTCAAACTAATCCCGACTGAATTTTATATCGGCTAAAAATAGATAAGCAGAAATAGGCAAACCGAAAGTAAACAATATTTTTTTCATCATTTATAATTATATCTCACATAAGGAATATGCATGCATACATTATCCAACAACTAATAAGAATTATATTGTTTATCACTATCGGTTTGCCTATAGGACTAAAAAGTTTTGCCCAAGAAACAAAACGTTTCTATATGGAACTGGACACTCCCCGCAATGGAGCCAAAGCAGGACAAGAGCTTGAATTAAAATACATCAGCACAGCCGATTTCGATTCTGTATCTCCACCCGACTTCGGAACGCTTATAGAAACAGTTGAAGGAGCAACACCACACAAAGCCGGTCATACAGTAAAAAACGGCATATTGACAGATATCTACGAGCAGGGATTCAGCTACCGCATACGTTTCAAGAAGCCAGGAAACACCAAACTACCTCTGGCATCCATCAAGGCAAACGGAAAGGAATACGAAACACCTCTGACCAGTGTATGGGTACATCCGGTCGATACCAATATCGACAGTGTAAAATGCAGCATTCAGCTGGAGGATTCTTATCGCAAAGGAGTTTTCACCGCCATCGGGATCTGTCTCTTAATCGCTTGGTTATTGATCCGCTTATCGTTTCAGAAACAAAAAAAAATAAAGAGACAGGATAAATAAAACAGAGAATAACCCTATCTCATTAATCCATCATCATCTGCATCTGCTTATTTATTTTTTAAGTATTCTCTTTAAATGTTCGACATCTAAAAGTAAGTTCACTGTTTCAAAATTTCCTTTATAAAAAACGCCCCAGTTATTGAAAACACAAGGCAGGTCTTTCGCTTTTTGGAGTGTATCCACTTGAATTAAAGATACAGGAACGTTATTTGTATCACAATACTGTTTTACCATTTCAATCTTTTGATAAATATAAGGGCATTGCATATCATAATAAATAGTCAGATCTTCGCTTTCAATTTTCATTTTTTTCGCGTTTTGCGCAAATTTCGGCATTGTCCCGTCAAAAGAAAGTGCAAGCAGTTCATATCCATTATCAGTCGCATCAACAACTTCAAAACCGAATTTCTTCGCAAACGATTGGTCAGAAAGCCAGTTCTTCTGCTTCTTTGAGCCAAGCATACAAACACCGGATTTGCCTTTTTCTTTGGCGTCTGTCAGGCAATATTCCATCAAAGCTCTTCCATACCCATTCCCCTTAGGACTTCCTAAGACCCATAAGCAATACAGATAATAATAGTTATCACCAATGATGGGAACCCAAGCTGTCTCAAGAGGTGCATACTCAATAAAAACCGTAGCTTTTGCATTTAGCTTTCTAAAAACATGACCTTCATTTAGTCTGTCGGAAAGCCATTGCCGCTTCGCGTCAATACCCGCATGAGGCTTTTTACTGCGAATAATGCAGCATAGATGCTCATCACTGAGGTTTTCCTTTGTTAAGTTTACAAAATCTGTATTCATATACGCATTCGTTTTAAATTAGATATCATCAATCAACCGATCTTAACGGTGCACTCTGCCATTTTGGCTGAATATAATAGTTATAGTTTCATAAGAGATAGTGATTTAGTATTAAAATCCTCTTTAAATCTTTCTCTCTGCCAAAAAGAGATAAGATTCTTTTTTGCTCTTCTATAGTTGGTATCTTGATAATTAAATTCCCAATGAATATTTCCTTATATTCTTTTACACAAACAGACTGCCAAATATCGTTTTTCTTAATTTGAAGATCCCCCATGACCTCAATATCCATTAAAGGAAGTTTGAATCTGGCAAAATTAGAACGAAACAAATCATCCTCTTTTGTTTCCGGAGATATTTCCATATATGTTTTTAGCAAGTGTTGCAATTTGCATGAATTCATTTCGGTAGTCAAAATATCGATATCAGCAGTTTCTCCGACCTCTATACCTGATAAAATCATAGCAGATGCACCTATAACATAAAAATCAGGACTTATTTCCTGTAATTCAACAGTTATACTTGCAAGACTCTGAGTTATCTTATCTTTAATTTTCATATCTCCAATAATATATAACAAAAATACAAAATATATTTCAGAAAGGTAAAAGAGCAGGCTTTAATAATACCATTAATGAATGTAATGAGAGCAACTATCGACAAAATTCCTCTTTTTCTATGTAGCTCTAACCTCCTGCAAATTTCATCAATCGCCTTATTATAACAACTACAAGGTTCAGTACTACGATATTCCAATGTCAGGGTTTGATAAAAAATATTAAGAGATTGGTCGCTTCCTATCCTTGGTTGCATAATCTTTACGCATTTTAATTCTAAATATTGCCTCCATATTAGCAAATCCTTATTTTTCCCTAGCAAACTTTTGACACCTCAACAGCATAAACAGTATTTATGGGATAATTTTAGAAAAGCTGAAACGAGTAAGCAAAGAATTATTCTATTTCCTTAATTCGTTCAATCTGTCTATCCAGAAAATAATCAGTATATAGGCTGTAGTCTTCCATTTCATAAAACGCTATCAGTCCTTTTCTGTAATTCAGTATATCCGAATCTTTGACAGGATATACGGGAATGATGCCAACATTCATCAAAGAAATACTTTCTATCATTCTTGCAGTCCGTTTGTTCCCGTTTGAAAATCTCATCAAACGACAACTGAAAGGCCATGACATACATCAAACATCATCCCGGCCGGATTGCACTCATTTTGCTAAATACAGGAAGCGATCTATAGCTTATTGTCGAAGATATGTTACAAGAGAATGTATATATCCTGTGATCTGGTGAAGCGGAAGCTCAGGAACCGGGTTATAGTAGACAGATTGGAACTAAAGCTATGTACACACTGCGAGAAAACTCTTCCGTTACACCGGTTTTACGCTGGCAGGATATATATGGTCAATTTTAAACATTATAGTAATGCCATGAGGAATAGATATGGATACAATAAGAGCAATTGAAGGAGAGTTATCGATACAAAACTTCAAGAAGATATTAAACATATATAAATAAGACAGGATTATTTTTTTTACGTCATTTTTTTATCTATATTAAAGGTCAGAGAATAAACCAACAATTTTAAATACTTTAAAGAGATCCAAGCAAATAACAAAAACATATTTTACACAACGCCTTAAAGTCTGAAAAATAGTAACATTATTTAAAATCCAGTAGTTATGAAAACAATTAATTATTTTTCCGGCTCATTGCTTGCATTATTATTTTATGCACTATTTGCTGCATGTAATAATGATTTGCAAACTATTGCTGTCACTGAAATAAAAGGAATAGAACAAACTCTCTTAAACGAAAGCAATGCTTTAATAAGTTCAGATGTAGCAACAGATAGTACTATGCTTGGTAAAGACAACACAATATCCAACTCAACGTCTGCTACTAATGCATTCTTCACTAAACAAGAATATGAAGAGGGGATGGATTGGTGGAAAGATAGAGAAGGTGCGCTACCTGCTCTATATGAATATCAGGTATCCTGTCGTGATTTTCCTTCTGGACATGGTCCTGATACTTGCATATATTATATGACCATTATTTGGACTTGTTATCCTCCTATTACAGAAGCTAATTGGATGGATTATCAATATATGCAAGTACAACATAGGCTAATAAGTGGTACTACTGCATTTCCTTGGCGTTATTTAGGTGAAGGGGGCCCGGGAAATTATAATTATGGAATAGTGAAAGTCAATGGATTTCAAGATCCTATGGATTTAAATGCTACACATTTGCCTACTAGAGTTCAGCTTAGATATAGATTGTTGCATAAAGATTTCCCAGGGAAAGCAGATAAAAGTATTGATGATAAAGAAAAATGGTACAATAAAAGCCTTGCAACTGGATGGCATTATAAAGATTACAATCAGCCAACTTATAATAACTCTTATGGTTATAATTCACAGGATTTCAACAATATGGAATCACTAAAATTCATAATTAATGATCCTAAGTGTGGCTCATCTTTTTCTGTAAGAGTGCTTGTTGATGGATATTTAGTTTTTCCCCAATTAGTAGGCGGAAGATATGAAGTTACTGTTCCAAAATTTAGGAAGACTGGAGAATATCTCATAACAGCTGAATACGCAGGCAATGTTTCGGAAGAATTTAAAACTGCAGTGCGACACGGTATCTATCAAGAATATACAAGCAAAGAAATTTATATCATGTTTAGTTGCAATGAGTTTAGCTATGATTAACAACCTTACATATCACAATAATGAAACGAATACTTTTAATTCTATTTTGCAGTCTACATAGCATATTGTTTCTCCGTTCACAAAACGCTAGCAGCGACATCATCTTCAAACAGTTCTTCGATAATGCCGTTGCTTTTGCTGACACATACCCACGTGAGAAGGTATACTTGCATTTTGATAATAGTAGTTATTATGTAGGAGATACTATATGGTTTAAAGCCTACACGGTATATGCTGAGAACAATATGCCAAGCACCATCAGCAAACCCCTTTATGTAGAAATGCTCGACCAGACAGGGCATATTACCCAACGCCAAATCATTGAATTGAATAGCGGTGAAGGACATGGACAGATAATCCTGAATGAAAGTACCATGTCCGGCTATTATGAAATCAGAGCTTACACCCGTTGGATGCTCGCATTCAGCGAACCTTCTTACTTCTCACGTACATTCCCGATCTATCAGTCTGCACAAGGAGAAAGACCAGAACGGAGGATTTCGACCTATAATCTGAATCCTTCCATGAAACAGCGACCGAAAAATGTGACAGATAAACTTGCTATCCAATTCTTTCCCGAAGGAGGAACACTCGTGAAAGGCATCTCTTCTCGTGTGGCATTTAAAGCTGAAAGTAGAGAAGATGGTAATGTTATCCTTGAAGGTGCCATTTATACGAAAGACGGGGAAAAGCTGACAGAAATAAAAACCCTACATGACGGAATGGGAATATTCACTTATACACCCGAAGAAAAACCAGCAGTAGCTAAAGTAACTTATAAAGAAAAAGAATATAAATTCAATCTACCGGACGCCCTTTCCGCCGGATATGTATTGAACGTGAATAATTCAAGCGGAGCTATTGTAGGTAACGTATTGAGCAATGAGAATACCCCGGATGCAGACATTGTAGCATTCATAAGTCATGAAGGTCGCCCCTATTCGTATTGGATACTACGAATGAGATCAGGTGGAAATCAAACTTTCTTACTTAAAACGCGCGATCTTCCCGGAGGCATATACCAAGTCAGTCTACTAGACAAAACCGGGAATATGCTGTGCGAACGATTTACATTTGTGCAACCCAATAAATTGAATTCAATACAATTAAATGGAATTAAAGACATTTACCGGCCTTTCGAACCAATTCGCTGCGAAATACAAGTAACAGATCAAAAAGGAAATCCTTTACAAGGTTCTTTATCCATATCAGTAAGAGATGCTATACGTTCGGATTATGCAGAATATGATAATAATATATTTACAGATATGTTATTAACATCCGGTTTAAAAGGATATATTGATAAACCGGGGTATTATTTTGCAGATATTACACTTCGCAAATTGCAAGAACTTGATGTTTTGCTCATGGTTCACGGTTGGCGTCAATATGACTTATCACAACTTATTTCCGGTAAAAATGAAAAGCTACTTCAACAGTCAGCTGAAAAAGAGTTGTTACTACAAGGACAGATTCGTTCTTCTCTATTAAAAAAAGAAATGAAAGATATGGAGGTAAGCGTCATGGCTAAAGTGGACAATACATTTGTAGCAGGAAATACGTTTACAGATGAAAACGGCAAATTTCAACTTCCGGTTACTAGTTTTGAAGGAGAAGTAGAAGCGGTATTCCAGATACGCCGTAGGGGATCTAAACATAAGAAAGATGCTTCTGTTATGCTCGACCGTAACTTCGCCCCTACCCCACGCGCCTTCAGCTATGAAGAAGAACATCCACAGTGGATGGACAAAAACTCATGGATCACCCTTTCCAACCGTATAGACTCGCTATATGTAGATTCTATTAGCAAAACTAACAACACCTATTTATTGAGCGAAGTGGAAATAGCAAAAAAAAGAAAAAATAAGAACATCACTACTCAAGTATTCGAGAAAAGCGTAGACGCATACTATGATGTAACGCGATTGGTTGATGAATTACGCGATCAGGGAATAGTAATTAATACTATACCCGACTTGCTTAGTAAAGTGAATCCTAACTTTTCATACGATGTGCAAGACGGAAGCTCACGATATAAAGAGAAAACAATCTGTCTCATTGTTGGCAAACAAGTACTTGATACTTTAACTGCTTGGACATTGTGGAATGAGATAGATGGTATAAAACAGATTATGATATGCGAAGGAAGCAATTCGTATACTAATGAAGTGCTTAATTCAATACACGGTTCAAATATGACAAAAGGACAAAATGTAAAAGACATGATGACAGCAATGAATCCCCCACGTACCTTTGATGACAGTTTCTATCTTTATGGAGATGCTGCAAAGAAAAAAATATCGTTAGACGATACTGAAAAGGCCAAATCAGAACCCCTTTTTAGAAAGAAATCATCAGGAATCAACAATAATGTAAACGTCAATATCGATTTTTCAAGATTCGGACAATATGCTTTATTCTACATAACTCCGCATTTTGACTCCAATTATAGCAGATTAACGCAAAAGTCAATGAAGGCTGCCCATGGAACACGTCGTACAATAATCCAAGGATATTCTCGCCCATTAGCTTTCTATTCTCCTGTCTACAAAGACAAAATACCGACTGCAAATGTCAACCATCGTCGCCGTACACTTTATTGGAATCCTACTATACAAACTGACAAAAATGGTAAAATTAGCATAGAATGTCAGAACGGTATGTATGCCAATCCGGTCATTATCCACGCAGAAATGCTGAAAGGTGGAATCCCATGCAGTATTACGATTATTGGAGAGAAGAAAAAAAAATAAACCAGTAAATATCTCCAAAGTCCCTTTTAGGATTTCAATTTAGATGAAATACCGCCATTTCCGACAAATTCCCCTAATGATGTCAAGGGTCGGTCAAGGATAAAAACAATAGTGAGACAATTGGAATACATGAAACAGATATTTAATGAAGAACAAATAAATAAAGCTGCATTCATCATCGAAAGCTCTTTATCAAAGCTTTCTGAGCTTTATCATAGCGAAGTTAAGAATCTTGCTATTTTAATGTCTTGAACTACAAGAAAGGATTAATATCTTTTTGCGAAACTGGAGAATATTCTCTTTATACTGATTACTTCTTGAATAAACAAATCGAAAGAATAAAAGAAATAGAAGAATAAAAAACAGCCTTCCTCTCAAAACACCATCCTTATATCATGGTATTAACCAAAAGCTGGGAACAAAGTGGGAACATTTTGGATTAAGAGAAAAGAAAAACCCTCTCAGAGATCATCTGAAAGGGTTTTATGAGGTTCCTGGCGCACTACTTCCAGTACTAATAACCAAGAATTTAGCTCTATAACGGGCTACAAAAATCACCGGACCCAAAATTAATTTCTATTCGGAGACAAACATTTTAGTTCGAACCAAACTTGATTTTTTATTGTTTTTTGTTCGGGAATTTCCCGCCTTTAATTATCTTCATCCTGTTTTACCTGCGGAATTATCAAGTAACTCCAGCCTAGTTCTCAGTGATGCATTTTCCGAGACCAACTTCCTATTTTCACACTCCAACTCTTTATTTCTATCACGCAAAAAAAAGATTAAACTATCATTATTATGCGTATTAGACATATAATCCGTGATTTCAGGAAGTTCTTCCACATACATAGTACCTTTACCGGTCATCAACCAGTCTGCACTGAGACGTGGATAAGCACATAGAATACGTTCTATACTATCAGAATTCATTGATGACCTATTCTTCAAAGCTTTATTCACAAGTCCATTTGATAATTTAGCGCTAACAGTCAAGCTATTAGCGTTCAATTTCTCCATTTTCATAAAAGCTTCAAGACGATCTATGAATGCTTCTTTAGATAGTGACATATTCTCCATATCATACCATTTTAGAACATTTCTCCACCAAAAGAGAAATTTTCTTCATTTTTTCATTGCTTATATAGAAATGTTCTATATATTTGCAACGTAGTTTCAAAATCAATGCAACAAATGTACAACAAAACTAGAACATGTGCAATAGCGAAAAAACGCTATTCCTTTAAAAAAGGATATCTGCAAGTCTCATTAGAGGAAAAAGATAAGCTCAAAAATGACTTGAAAGTAGTACTGAATAACCCTTCAAGATCATACTTCTCAAAGAAGCTAAATTCAGGGATTATAGATATTTCTGTTACCCTATTTACAGCAATTACGAATGTATTCCAAAAATACGGCATAACAGATTGCTGGACAATTGAAGAAATGTAACTATGAATCGAAACATCACACTAGCCAAACGAGAAAATGAAATAGCTGAATGCGTTGCCTGGGGAGGATCTTATAAAGAAACGGCCTCATTGCTTCAGATCAGTGTTCGGACTGTCGATAACACACTTCGCAGAATCAAAGAGAAATTGGGATTGAACAAGATCAATGAGATTTCAGCCTGGTGGTTCTGTACACATCATGATATCAGCTTTGACCTATCCCCTTTCGCAAGGAAGATTGTCGCATCAACACTACTCATCGTATTTCTAGGAGGTGAAATTGCAATATTTACTGACTCAACATGTACAGTCCGTCGCCCTCGCAGGAATCGTACAGAATACCGTACCAGAAGACAGGAAACTTCTATTAATCAACCATATATTATTTAACCAAATACGCATAAGGAATGCGGCCGGTGCAAGTCCGGGATTTTATTTATACATTATATTCTACTCAAGAGAATAGAAGTTTAATCATTCCAATTATTAATCATTAAAACACCGTGTTAAGGAGACACGTAGGGTATCAGTCCCTGGTTAAGGTTTGTTACACAAAGATTGCCGGGTGAAATTCCCGGCATACGGGTAGTGGTGTAAGGTAACACAACGGAGTTGCTCAGCATTTCTCCGGTGATACGGGGTTCGATCCCCGAATGCCCACGATTTCTAGTATTAATTCTAAAACATTATTCTTATGGAAACTCAAGGTAAACGAGAAGTTTTAAACAAAGTACTAACAGAGCTAATGGATTCTGCAGAAAAAGAGGGTTTAGTATCCTTCAGTGTACTATCCAGTCAAGAGACACAAGCGTGCGCAACCACCGCTGCGATAGTAGGGGCCCCCACATATCTAGCATTCGCATTATATATGATTATGAATGAAAGTAAGCAGGTTTATAGTATAGTGAAATCTGCAATTGATACATATGAACTAGCTCATAATGAGATTTCACATATTAATATGGTCCAAAAGATGACTCCAGAGGATTTCGCTAAACTTATTTTCTCTAAAGTCTATAACGGATAAATTGCACGATGAAAGTTGTACATTCTCCCAGCCCATCCACCAATCCGAAGAAAAGAGAGAAAATTAATCTTTTCGAAAATGATGATCCGGAAGAAGTTGCAGCTCTATGTCAGCAATCTGCTCAGCAGGAATCAAACAAAATATTGTTAAGAATAGACGCCCGGACGCAAGTTCTCGTAGATCCTAAAGATGCGACTCTGGAACATGCGGAAAAACTACGGCAGCGGTATAAATTAGATTATCACCGCAAAGCCGTAGGGGGGCGTAAAAAAGCATAATACTATGTATGTAGACAATGACAGTCGTGGTTTTCTTGCGATTTATGACATTAGTTCTGAAGACGCATCACGTCTCGCACAAATTATTGAGCAAGCAGACAAGCAGCTTTTATCCCGTCCTATTGAAGGTCTCAGTAAACAATTACGTTCACAATTAAAAGAGTTTGTTTACACTATACTAGATAATAAACCATAACTATGCATTTTACTGATGATGATATAAAGCGCATCAAGGATGCCTCTGAAAAGCATCTGCTCGATGTAGTGCAAGACTTCCGAAACCTTCGCAAATCCGGTGCTAGCTACGTCTGTGACTGCCCTATGTGTAAAGCTTCAAAGAAGTTTAGCATCAATCCGGCTAAGGATATTTATTCATGTTTCTCTTGTCACCAGATAAGTGGCTCCGGTGCGCTTGACTACTTAATGAGAGTCGAGAAGAAAGAATTCCCGGAAGCTCTCGAACATTTAGCACACAAGTTTAACGTCGTATTAGATCAGCGTCCGGAACAAAAAAAGAAACCGGTTACAAAAATGAAGCAAGGAAGCAAGAAGGCTAAAGGTAATGATACCAATAGCTTTTGCGCAAAAATGCTGTCTGCCTCCGGATTGACATTCGAAGATGTAACGGCGAGGATTTACAAAACAGATGATACCAAGTCTATTTTTGAAACACGTACTTTTCGCCCTGGTACTATCAATGATTCCGGTGTCATTGATCCTAAAGGAGATGATGTTATCATCGAATACTATGATTTAGAGGGTATGCCTGTCACCTATGCCCGGAAAGATCACCGTAAACGCGAAACAGGCGAACGGAAAGAATATTTTCGCGTCAGATGGCAGTTTCCGGATGCACACCTTGATAAAGAAGGGAAACCATTCAAGTACAAATCCCCGGCAGGCTCAGGTACCCCGATTTATATCCCGGAAAAGCTCCGGAGAATGTATAAGGAAAAGAAAGAAATACCCAGACTCTTCATTCAGGAAGGAGAAAAGAAGGCTGAGAAAGCGTGCAAACATGGTATTCCATCTATTGCAGTCAGTGGCATTCAGAATCTTGGCAGTAAAGAGAACAACACTCTTCCGGAAGATGTAGTCAAGATCATAACAGCATGCAACGTTAAAGAAGTCGCATTCATTTTTGATTCAGACTGGGATGATATCAGCACTAACATTAAACTGAATGACCGGGTTGAAAAACGCCCATACTGTTTTTTCTACGCTGCTAGAAATTTCAAAGAGTATATGAGAACCCTCAAAAATCGAAATATATATGTGGAGATTTATGTTGGACATATACAAAAAAATGATGCCGGTGACAAAGGGATAGATGACTTACTTGCAAATTCTCTTAAAGATCACGAGGATGAACTGGCCGAAGACATTGAGTTTGCCTGTAATGCAAAAAAGGGGCTTGGGAAATACGTTGAAATGTTTAAAGTCACCACCTTGACCGATCACAAGATGCTGGAACTGTGGTGTCTTCATTCTAACGAAGCGTTCTCCGAGCGTCACAAAGACGTTCTTAAAAATCTTCCGGAGTTTGTTTTTGGAAGATATCGATGGAAGTTTGATGACACAGGGAAACTTGTCCTGGCACAACCTTTCGATGATGATGAAAAGTTCTGGGAGGAAGTAGATAAGGAAACTCGTTCCGGGATAAAAACCGAGTATCAGTTTTGCTATGTCAATTCCCACAACTTTCTTCAGAACCGAGGATTCGGGCGTCTGCGACGTTTGGATAAAACTTATCAGTTCGTTCATTTAGATCCACCTGTGGTCAGATCGATTGATGCTTCAGATGCACGTGACTATTTATTTCAATTCGCTAAACATTATTGTAAAAAGGAGGTAAACGAAATGCTAATTAAAGGAGTATCCCAATACGTGGGACCAGACAAACTATCGCTATTGAATTTCATTGAACCGAACTTCATCAAGCCAAATCGAGAAAGCCAATATTTCTATTTTAATACGAAATGCTGGTATGTAACTAAAGACAATGTACAGGAAATAGGTTACGAAGTCATTGATCATCACATTTGGGAAGAGCAGCAAAAAATAATTCCTGCTAAATATTTAGGCTCCCCACTCATCCGCTTTAAGGTTGATCAAGACAATCAATATTCCTATACCCTCTCTGAGGAGGGGAAAAAATCACATTATCTCCAATTTCTGATCAACACAAGTAATTTCACTTGGCGTAAATCAAAGGACGATTTTTCACCTGAAGAAGAAAATGAGAATCATATTCATTTGCTTAGTAAATTATGTGCGATTGGATACATGGCAATGGAAGCAAAAGATAGCAATGTGGCTAAAGCAGTCATTGGTATGGACGGAAAACAATCCGAAGTCGGAGACTCTAATGGAAGATCCGGTAAATCCTTAATCGGAGAGTTATTGCGCTGTGTTGTTCCCACTGCTTATATACCTGGTAAAAGAAGCGATATCTTCAATGATCAGTTTATTTGGAATGATGTACTTGAAAACACAAAGTTTGTATTTATTGATGATGTTCTTCAGAATTTCAACTTTGAATTTTTGTTTCCTAATATAACAGGCGACTGGAGCGTCAACTACAAAGGCGGGAGGCGAATCACACTCCCATTCGAACGTTCACCCAAAATATATATAGCAACTAATCACGCTATTCGAGGAAGAGGATCAAGTTTCACAGATAGGCAGTGGCTACTTGCCTTCTCTGACTACTATAATGACTCACATAAGCCTGTAGATGACTTTGGAATACGTTTTTTTTCAGAATGGGATTTTGATCAATGGAATCTTACATGGAATCTTCTAGCTAACTGCATACAACTTTATCTCCAGTATGGAGTGGTTCAAGCTCCCGGCGAACGTTTGGAACAACGCATACTTAGACAAGAAATCGGTGAAACTCTTATTTCATGGGCAGATGAATATTTTTCTTCCGAGGAACATCTAAATCACCGTCTTGTCAAAAAAGACTTATATGACGCCTTTTGCATCTATGATCCTATACAGCGGAAATACATATCTCCTACCGCATTCAAAAAGAAATTTATTATGTATTGTGACTGGAAAGGATACCTCTTTAATCCACACAAATATGATAGTAAAACTGGGAAACCTTTTAAGACAGATAAAGACGGATGTCCAGTTCTTGACGACAAAGCTGGAGGGGTGGAATATTTCACAGTTGGGACTGGAACCTGCACTGGTGACAGTTATTCTGCTGATACCAACTTTGAGGATGAACAGAAACTAATAGACTTTTAAAAGATAGCGATGAATATGGGAAAAATATTACTAAATGAGGTATTATCTCATGCTGATAAGTTAAAAGAGGAAATCAAGAAACGTTTAAAATGCGAGATTGTCGATTTTGAGATTGTAGAATATGAGTCCGGGGAAATAGGTGTGCATTGGAATGCTACATACAAAAGCGAAGCTTCATACGTGGATATTCCATATAAATGGATAGTGGCAGGTATTCATTGGGATGAAGGACTTATTAGTATGTATGCAAACCCAACTGACTTTTTAGTATTTACAAACTATAAAGGAGAGTAACTATGGGATTTACGACACCAGCGTTTATACGCAAGAATACACCGGAGCTTCGGAAGAAGTTGGAGAGGTTGGGATATTACAAAAACTCTCCTAAATGGACGGATGATTGCAATATAATATGGGCTTATCAATATTCAGAAGAAAAGGGATTTGATACTCCCCACTATGTAATTGCGAATGCTTTTGACATTCCTTTTGACAAACATAGCCGTTTATGTGGAAAATTTATTGATTGTGGAACCAACGAGGATTTGTTCCTAGCTATTGCTGCATTGAGGGATGACACGGATAAAGAACAGTTCTTTGTGATAGAAGTAAGGTTTGGAAGTATTAACGATCCTTATACTATAATAGAGAAGGGAGCATTCCTAAAATGCTGTATGGATAAATGTAAAATTCCTAAGAATAAGTTTGATTCTATGGGTATCCCCTCGCACAAGGCTACCGTTGATGAGCTAATAGAACACTTTAAAGGAAAGGAATAATCATGAAATAAAATAGAAAGGAATAAAATAATGGAAACAAAAAACTTTTTTACAGTAGAATTTTACGAGAAACCTGAACTGACGTTAGAAGCATTAAATCGGTTAGTTGAGGGAAAACACGTTGCAGCTCAGGATATGTACGAAGGCGGGGAGTTCTTGTATATGGAAGTCTACGAAAACGAAGATACAAAGAAGATTCTCTCTCCCGTCATATCGGATTTGGAAGCATATAAGGCTTACAATAATGAGTACTTTGTATCTGACGAAACGACTCAAATAGGTCTATGCGCCTTACAGGATGAACACGATCATTTCTTCCGTGATTTCGAAGGAAACAAAGAAATTAGATGGAATAATGATGCTAAAGCGTTCGTCTTTGCCGAAGATATGCCATCAAAATTTGACTAGTAAC
>OBWE01000566.1_pt1 | contig 14684 bp, 14 predicted proteins | sample 1476251 | NCBI WGS metagenome assembly OBWE01 (sample SAMEA2580037, study PRJEB22360) | human gut metagenome | biome: human gut; feature: human-associated habitat; material: faeces | place: Denmark | collected 2008/2010
GCGGGCGGATTTCTCCGCCCTGCCTTTTGTCTTTAGGCTGCAATCTCTTCGGGTTGCGGTTGTTCCTCGGGTTGCGTTACCTTGCGCTCCCTTGCCCGTTCCTGCACTAATAGGACGGCTTTCTTTTCCTCGATGCGCTGGTGACGCTTCTCGTACACCCCGTTGTACTCCCTTTCGATGTTGGCGAGTTCCTCCGGCATGTGCCTGCGTGCGAAGTCAAGCAAGAGGGTCGCCACGGTGTTGTTTCCGTACGCTCCCTTGAAGTTGGCTACAAGGAAGTCCCTGCGGATGATAGTCTTCATCTTTACCGTGAGGTTGCCAATAATCCCCATCTTGTCCTCGTCCGTGATATACGGCTTGTCTTCCGCAATCCCCACGGCTGCGAAGTGTTCCTTCCGGAGCGAGGACAGAAGGAAGAAGTACAGCATCGTGTCTTCATCGGCACTGAACTTGCCGCCCGTGATGTCGGCTTCGAGAATCTGTTTCTTGGTGTCCTCCACCGTACGTTCGAGTGCGATTTCCTTATTGCGCTCGTCCTGCTTCTCCAATTTCTCCACGAGAGAGAGCGGTGCGGGTGCGGGCGTTCCGTCCGCTGTCTCGGTCTCTGTCATGTTCTCCACGTAACAGAATGTAATCTCCTTCTGCCCGATTTTGGCATAGACGGTGATTTCCCCCGCTCCGCTCCTGCGGGTGATTTCCTCCTCCTGCTCCATGTAGTCCGCCCATTGCTGCTCGTAGCGGGTGCGGGCTTCCCCGTAGCGTTCGGGGTCGTTGAAATTTTCGGCTTTGGGTTCTTTGGGGCAGCTTGGAAAGGCGGTGTACCTGTCAAGGGTCTCCACCTCGTAGCCCGAAGCGGTTAGCCGTTCTACCACCGTCTCGTTGGCGGTGTAGCGGTCACGGCAGAGCGACACCTCCGGCTGGTTCCGCATGATTTGCACGGCTCGCTCCATGAGGAAAGAGGCGTTCATCTCGGCAAGACACGTGCGGTTGGCGCAATGCCCGCACCCGCCGTCATGGAACAACAGCAAGTTATTGGTGTTGTGTGCGCACGTAGCGCACTCGGTCTTGTCGAAGTGGTAGTATTGCAGGTCGGTGGTGAAGTTCTGTTCGATGCGTCTTGCGACATCAGCGGCTTTCAGTCCCCGCCAACTGTTATACGTTCCCTCGTCCTGCAAATGTTTCTCGTACACCTCACGCTGAATGTCTTCCCCGTATCGGCAGATTTCAGCTGCCACGCTGATGGTGATTTCATCCGCATCCAAGAGGGCGGCGATTTCGGGGATAAGGGCGGTGAATTTCAGCCGTGTGCGGATGTAGTTCTCGTTCTTTCCGAAGAGTTGCGCCAAGGTCTGCACGGTGTGGCGTCCGCTCTCGATAAGCCGCTGATAGGCTGCGGCTTCCTCCACGGGTGTCACGTCCTTGCGCTGCAGGTTCTCGGTAATCGCCATTTCCTCGGCTTCCTCGTCCGACAACTCGGAAACGATTGCGGGAATTTCGTCCCTGCCCGCAATGACGGACGCACGGTAACGGCGTTCCCCGAAAACAATCCCGTAACAGTCTGTCCCGTCAACGGGGCGCACGGTGATGGGCTGCAACACACCCCGCCGCTTGATGCTCTCGGCGAGCTCGTAAAGGCTCGTTTCATCGAAACGCTTGCGTGGGTTGATACCGCTCGGCTGAATGTTTGCCAATGCTACCATCGTGATGTTTCTCTCTGCTGCTGATTGATTTGCTTTTGTCTTCATAATCCGTTTGTTTTTAAGTTGATTGTTTATTCTTGTTCTTTTTGATAATTTTTTCCGGTCGGGAAATCGGTTTCTTTGCTATCTTTCTTTCCCCGCTCCGGCTCACGAAAGAAAGTAGCGGGCGGAAAGTCCGCCCTTGCGGCTTACCTGCGGTTATAGCACACGTTCGCGAACTTCTTTTTTTGCTCTACCGCCCGTTTGAGGGTGTAGAACGTGCCGCCCACGGCTACCGAATCGTAATAGACCATCAGAAAAGCGAAGTTTTCCAAAAGGTAGTCGTTACGGCGTAGGAAACAGCCCTCGGTATATCCGTCCTGCAAGGTTACCACTTCATCGGCTTGCGCCAAAATGGTGTCATAACGCCGCTTGTCGGCCTGGGTGTACCGCTCGGCTTGTCCCTTGAAGGGGACAACGCATTTCAAATGGATATGCGGGTATTCCTTTTTGAGGTTCAAGACTTCCTCTGCTGCGATAAGGTCGAAGCCCTCGCACATTCCCGACAAAAAGGTATGGTAGCCTTTTTTGATACAATAACTCTCGATGGCTACAAATGTATCGAACGCCACCTCTCTAAAGAGTTTCTCACGGTCTGCTGTGAACTTGGCTATACGGTTGGTGTGGTGTCCCGAAAAGGCTACCGTCTTTTCTTTCGTAACGGGTGTTCCGTTTTCTGTCAATGTCCTTGTTTCCATATTGATATTTTTTTATCGGTTATTACTTGCCTTCTTCCTGCCACGACCACGCAAGTGAGGTACGGCAGATACTTGTGTTTAAATTTCTTTCCTTCCATGATTCAGATGATTAAAAGAATGATTATCAAGATGAACATGAAGCCGACAAACAACCGCCACGCAAGGGCGAAAACAAGCCGTGCCACGAAGCCTAACAGAAGCAAAGTAGCGGATAGGGCAAAAAACTGCCCTGCGGTGGTGGTGAGGAAGTACACCGCCGAAGCCCAAAGGATTAGGCGGTAAACCAGTCTGTAAATGAATGTCGTTTTCATGTTCTCGGGTATTGCCGGGCGGATTCCTCCGCCCGTGGTTGTTTAATAGTTTCCTTTCGGGATATAGCGGTTGTCGGCTATCAGCCGGAACGTGTCGTAATCAGCCGTTCCCCGATAACTTAGGGACAGTTCAAAAGAGAGGTGTCCTTCTTCTATGTAGAAAGTGAAGCGCAAGCCGTTGCGGGTTATCGTCCCTTTTAAACGGTTTTTCCCTTCCCATCTTACGGGTTCATTCTCGATACTTTTCAAGAAATCGGCGACCTTTTTCGAGTTCTCCGCATTTTCTTGCTCCACCTGCCTGTATATCTGCGTGCAGTAATTTATCCAATCGTTTATTTTCTTGGCGGTGAACACGCCGATATTACACGGCTTTTCGTATTGGTTGCCCGCCCTTTCGATGTCGTAGCGGTTGACATATTCAAAATGCTCCATGTCGGCGGCTATCCTGTATTTGTTCTCTTTGTATATCTTGCACACATGGAAACGGATGCCGTTATACGTGAACTCTATGCGTACGCCGTAAAATGCGGGATATTCACCGCTTGCCACGTGGTAGCCGTATTCCGCTTGGGGTATGTACTTCCTTATCTCCTGCATGAGTGGAGACAGCTCTTTTTTCGCCCGTTCCGCTCTTTCGGTAAACATCGAATTTACGTTAAAGCCGTTAAATTCCTTTTCTGATAATGTTTTCATCGTCTTATGTCTTTAGTGGGGCGGACTGCTCCGCCCGTTGGTTGATACTCTTGTTCCTTTGTTGTTCCGCTTAGGCTGCTGCGGGTTCGTTTACCGGTTCGGTTACCTTGTCGGCAATCATCTTCGCCGCCTTGTTCACGTCCCCCAATATCTCCACCAAAAAGGCGGGTTCTTCTTTCAGCTTGGTGAGCCAGTGTTTCAGATAGGCGGCGTTGTTCTCCTGCGGTGCGGTTGCGTAGCCGAAGAACGCACCGCAAAGGGCTGCGGTAAGTTCGGCGACAAGTTCCTCACGGGCATAGAGCGCATCCCCGAAGAAGCTGCCGAACGTGCGGTTCAGCCGCTGGGGGCTTCCCGTGCTGTGCGCCATCTCGTGCAGGAGCGTGCCGTAAAACTCCGCTCCCTGCGGGAACTGCTCACGCTGCGGGCAAACGATATGGTCGGAAGAGGGCGAATAGTAGGCACTGTCCGAATACTGCACCTTGATGGGGCAATACCAGTTTTGCAGATAGACAAGCTCGTCCAACGCCTCGTAAATCATCCCGTCCGAATAATCTTCGGGCTGCTCCCTCTTCTTCATGCGCTCGTAGCGTTCGGGGTATTTCCCTGCAAAATCGGTCTGGTCGATGTTGAAGACATTGTAATACTTCATCTGCGGGATGACCTTGTAACTTTCCTGCTCGGTTGCGGGCAGCTTGCGGTATTCCTCGTACTTGATTGTCTTTTTCGTCTCCTTGTGTACCACGAACTTAAACCAATAATAAACGGGAAACGAGCGTGCGCCCTTGCTGACGCTCAAGTCCTCTTCTTTCGCTTGGTTGAACGTGAGGAACACGGGCAAAGTGAATTTCATGAACTCGGTGTAGAACAATAACATCAAGACATTGCCGCCGTTATAGAGCGTCCCTCTGATGTTGCGGGGCAAACCTTGTTCAAGGCTCGCAATCCACGGTTTTTGCCAATCCGTTTTCAGGCACTCGATTTTCTTTATCAATAACTCGGTGAACATCGGTGCAATTTTTTCGATGGTGCTGTTCGTTGTTGCCATAACTCACAAATTTTAATCGTTATTACTCTGTTTTCATCGCTTGTCGCCCCAACCAATTTTTTCCCTTGGCTGATTGGGAAGAACATTGACAATCATTGATAGCGGAAAAGGTGAATGGCAACCATCTGAAAAAATGGTAAATACTACCCGCAGGGTGGAGATTTGGCATTTTTTGCGGATTTGCTTTCACCTCCGCCTACATTCGTCAATGTTTTTCCAATCAGCTTAGGGAAAAATGCCCTGTCAGTCATTCCAGTCAATGGTCAGTTACTTGCCGGGTGCGGGAAAAAGAAGCCTTCCGAAGAGCCGGGAACGCCCGTTTCCCGAGGCAAGGACATACGTGCGGGAGAAGTATATGGGAGGACGGTCAGCTTCCGGCTGCCGGACAAACACCGGGGAACTCTTTTGGGCGGGACGGGGCACAGGAAGTTTCGGCGATAGCCGAAGCCCCGTGTTCCGTTTGTCCTTCCGCCCCGATGTCCGGTTTCGGCCATGCAGCCTCACGGAGTGGTCGGCAGCGGACGCCGGGACGGGACAGCCCGTGCGCCAAGGTGTAAGCGCAAGACAGTGAAAACCCTTTCACCCACGTTAGGGATTGCAGGGGAAAGCCCACAGCATAGCGAGGACTTGCAGCGGAAAGCCCGACCCGAAGGGGAACGCTCCGACAATCATCCGGAAACACGAATTGACCGTAATAACTTATTTCTTAAAAGTTATCAGAATTATGGCTCTTTTCCGTAATTTTGAAACCTCTAATGAACATGGCTATGAATAGAAACATACTCACCTTTTTAAATGAATATGCGGAAATACCCGATCCGCAATATGCCATCATGCTGCGAGGTGCCTGGGGATGCGGCAAAACGTTTTTTATCCGCCAATGGATAAAGCAACTGAAAAACGATAAAGATGCGGACAAGTTAAAATGGCGGCCCATATATGTGTCTTTATATGGTTTGACCACTACCCAGCAAATCACAGAACAAATCAATAAGGAAATATCCCCGTGGCTGTACAGCAAGGGAATGAAACTGGCCAAGAATATATTAAAAGCCGCCTCGAAAATCGCTTTGAAATATGACATCGACGGTGACGGAAAGGATGAAGGGAGTGTAACCTGTGACTTGGACTCCATTTTGTTGTTGAAAGAAGAAAATTCCGAAATAAAAGGAAACAAGATTCTGATTTTTGACGACCTTGAAAGATGTGATGTAAAACTGGAAACCTTGTTGGGATACATCAATTACTTTTCGGAACATTGTAAATGCAAGGTCATCATCATTGGCGATGAAAACAAGATTTCCGAAAAAGAGGATGACAAGTGCAAGTTGAAATTCAAGGATTTCAAGGAAAAGACCATCGGGCGCACTTTTGAGATCAAAGTGAGTATAGGGGAGACACTCGATTTCTTCATTGGCGAGATATCCGCTAACAACAGGAACCTCTTGTATGAGAACAAAGAACTTATCATCAAGATATTCCATGCCTCTAAATTCGATAATTTAAGAGTCCTGCGGCAATGTCTGAACGATTACCACAGGATAGTCATGGCTTTGCCGGAGCATTATCATGAATCTCCCAAGTACAAACTTGTCATAACATCGTTGTTGGCAAATTTTGTCGCCGTTTACTGTGAGTATAAGGGTGGGAATACCTGGATCGGAAGCCTGTTCAACAGCCTGTGTGACATGTTCCCGGATAAAGAGAAAAATGAGGAGCGTGAAAAAATCCTCTCCAAATACCGTTTTATAGAGATAGGTAAACAGTTGGATATTTTTGATGGATTCATCGTTAACGAGATTGTCTGCTATCTGGAAAGCGGGTATTTTGACACGACCTACCTGCAACAATATTTTGCAGCCGAAGACGCAAGTTTGAATAGTTGGGATTACCTGTACGACTATTGGAGACTGGATAACGGGGAATACGAGAAACATTACGGGGAAACGGTACGGTATTACTTTGCGGATGAAAGCGTTGATCTAAAAGAATTGTTTGTCATTATATCTGTACTATCGGTTTTATATAGCGACAACCTTGTTCACGTATCCGAGGAAGACATCATAGCCCAAGGCAAGCACTCCATAGACAGGCTGATGGAAGGTATCAGCGACATGAAGGGTTTGTTGAATTGTAACTCAAAGGTACATGCGGGTATAAGAAGGAATCATTCTAATATTGGTTCAGATCGAATTTTGAATGGACTGGTTGCGTATTTTCAAAAATTATTCGAGCAAAGATTGAAGAAATGCCCTAATAAAGTGTCTGTCATGCTGGAAAATCTGACGGATGAAACTTGCGAATGCCTGAATCCGGCATTGAATGATGTAGTCCCGGTCAAACAGCGTCTTTATAGGGATACTTCAATATTCCAAGAGGCTGATGCGGACAAGGTTTCAAAAAGTATTTTGGGATTGTCCAACGAATCACGTAACACCTTTCTGCATTTTTTACAGTTCCGTTATAAATATACCTCTTGGGGCAGTGAAATAGAACACTTGAGCGAATATTGTCAATCAGATTTGCCACAACTAAAATTAATCAATGAAAGACTAAAGGCAGAAGCGGCAAACAGGAGATTGATAGAAAAGTATTCCATTGGGAAGATCACGAACCTGATAGATGAAATTACCGCAAAAGTAAAATAACTATTCCCGTCCGTTTTCGAAAGAGATGGCTTTGACAAGGGGCAAGCCGGTGACGAACTTTGCCCCGTGCCCCATCAACTTGTATCGTGGCTGGATGAGGGTGGAGTCGGTGCGTAGTACACTTTTTCCCTTGAACCATCCGGAATTGGTGCTATGGATTCCGTTCTCGTGCGTACTCTTGAACTGGGTACGTTTATGTAGGACTTTTCCCCGCCTTTCATCGTTTGGGGTACGACAAGGCTACGAACGTGAAGCAAAACGGTGACAAGCTATACGGTTTTGATACATAGTTTTATATGGATCCATATATTTGCAGGGAAGTATAATGAAAAATGTATCAGAACGATGGAAATAGTAAGTATTGAAAAGAAGACCTTTGAGGAGATGAAGGAGCGGTTCGGCTGCTTCTCACGGCACGTGAAGGAGCTTTGCGCCCGTTACCGCCCGCCCGGGAAGATGAACTGGGTGGACGGGGCGGACGTGTGCGAGAAACTGGGGATCAGTAAACGGACGTTGCAGACCTACCGTGACCGGGGACTGCTGCCGTACAGCCAGATCAACCATAAGATTTACTACCGGACGGAGGACGTGGAGGCATTCGTGGAATCCATGAGCCGGGAAATAATGGAGGACGAGTGACATGGAAGTGATAACAAAAGACACGGAAGAGGTACGTGCGTACTTCGAGGCTCTGGAAGAGGGTATGAGGTATATTGATACGGTGACGGCGCATTTCCGTCCGGCGATGAACGGCGAGGTCTATTTCACGGGTGAGGATGTGTGCAGAATGTTACATATCACGTCAAGGACGTTGCAGGGCTACCGCACACAACGGTTGATCCCGTACATATCGCTGCCAGGCAAGACGCTTTACCGCCAGTCGGATCTGCTGCGTATGCTGGAAGAAAATTACGTGGACATGAGACAAAAACGCAAACGGGGGAAAAGTCCAACATAAACGCACGGGGATATGCATCGGAAAATGCAGCAAAGGCAGGAGCACTGTATCGGGGTTCCTGCCTTTGCCGTGTTTCACATGGAGAAAGGTGTCAAGCCGTTTCCCGGAGGGACCGATGCACCTGTTTCCTGCCTTGCTTCCTGCCCCTTTTCTCCAGTACGCTCCGCTGCATGGCGGCGAGGTTGCCGGAGATTGCCCGGAAATCTGAACTTACCATCTTGTTGGTTACTTCAGCGTAGATCTGCGTGGTGCTGATGTGCTTGTGACCGAGTATCTTGGAGAGCGCCTCTATCGTGCCGCCGTTGCAGAGATAGACGGTCGTGGCGAAGGTGTGGCGGCTCAGGTGGAATCCGATCTCCTTGCTGATGCCGCAGGCTTTGGCAATCTGTTTGAGGTGCTTGTTGCATGTACCGTTAGAGGGCATGGGAAATACGAAATCGCCTCCGGCAAGTCCCTTGTACCTTTCTATCAGTTCCTTGGCTATTTCCATAAGGGGAACGTTGCTCGACACACGGGTCTTGGTACGTCGGGTTATTATCCACTCCTCGCCATCGAAGTCCATGCGCTGGATCTTGTCATGGGTGAGTGTCTTTATATCAATATAGCTAAGTCCGGTGAAGCACCCGAAGAGGAACATGTCACGTACGAGGTTAGTCTGTTTTTTGACGAACACGGCGTTAGCCAGGGTGCGCAGTTCCTCTTCCGTGAGGTAGCCCCGGTCTGTCTCCTGCATTTCAAGGCTGTACTCGCCGAAAGGGTCGGAACGGACGATACCACGCCGCCATGCCTTGTCTGTCAGGCTGAGCAGTGGCATGGTGTATATCCAAAGAGTGTTGTCACTCAATCCCTTTTCCACACGCAGGTACTTGTCGAAATCAGTGATAACCTCCTTTGTCAGTTCCTTGTAAGCCATATCGGTTCGTTTCTTCTTCTCCCAAAGGAAGGTGGCGAAATGGTTGTACACGGCCAAGTACTTGTTGTAAGTGGATTTAGAACGCTGCCCTTTCTCCACCATCGCCTCAAATTCCCGGTTCATGTTCTCGAAATCTTTCAGGATGCAGTTTTCCATCACGCCGATACCCAGAAAGGCATTACGCAGTTTCTCGGCGGTGACGAAATCCTCTTCCCGGAGGATGCGGTGATAGTGGTTGGTAAGCCGGGCACTGACTTCTTTGAGCTGCCCGTTTATCTCTGTCGCCTCGGCGGACTTGCCTTTTGCCTTACCATTCTCCCATAAATCCGGCGTAACGAATAGTTTGGTTCCCAATGCTTTGTCATCCCCATCAATGGAGATCTTCACCATGATGGGGGCTTTTCCGTCCCGGTTTCTCACTGCCGATCTCTTGATGTAGAACGATGTTGCAAACGTACTTCTCTTTGTTTTCATAACTCTAAAATTTTCGTTTCTAAAGGTAGTTAATTATTTGTTACCAAGAGTTATGCAAAACAACGCAAAGTTATGAAACAGAACTTGTTATATCCCATATATCCTCTTTAGGACTGGTAGCTGCTTAGTAGCCGAACTTTGTCCGAAAGGGGTATTTTCAAGCGTTTTATGCCAAAGCTTGTTTCAATCCGCCATACATACAAAATACTGACCTTCAATTATTTAAGTAGAACTTTGCTTTTCTTTGCGTCTTATGCCGATTTTTCCATGAAAAACCTTTGCAGCAAGGTCTTTTTCCTCAAATTCCATATTTAATGCTCTGGTGATAATTATATTCATCGGCTATATTATGAAAAAAAAGGAATAAAACCTCAAAAATAGAAAAAAAGTTTAGACTATCTGCCAATTGCTTTCTAATTCAGGTTTTTAACACATCTTCTGATAGATACGGATGTGATTACTTAACCGGAATATAGCCGCTCTTTTTTATAATCTCCTGTCCTTCGGGTGAAAGAATAAACTGAATCAAGGGGGTGACTGCCTCTTTGTTTTTTACATTGTAATAGTAATAAAGAGGGCGCACGATCGGATATGTTTTGTTGGTGGCATTTTCTACCGAAGGCGTAGCATAATGGCTTCCGTCATAGGATACGGAGAGAGTCTTGATACGTGGAGATACATAGGCCAGACCGACATATCCGATGGCTCCTTTTGTCTGGCTGACAGACTGGATAATGGCACCGGTGGCAGGCATGGAAAGGCTGCTCGACATATAATTTTTGTTTTTCAATACGCTTTCCTTGAAAAATTCGTAAGTTCCGGAAGATGTTTCACGGGAGTACACTACTATTTTGCGGTCGTCTCCGCCCACTTGTTTCCAGTTGGTGATCTTTCCACGGAAAATGTCTTCCAATTGCTGGCGGGTAAGTTGTTTCACAGGATTGGAAGGATGTACCACTACGGCAAGAGCATCATAGGCTACAATGATTTCGTCTACATCCTGTCCGGCTTCCTTGATTTTCATCTTTTCGCTGAACTTGATCGGACGGGAGGCCATGGCGATGTCCGTTGTGTTATCCATTAAAGCGGAGATACCTACACCGGTTCCTCCGCCGGTCACTGTGACACGGGCGTCAGGGTGCTGGTTCATAAACCGTTCTGCTGTCTGCTGGGCGACAGGCAATACAGTGTCGCTGCCTTTGATACGTTGTGCATTGACACTAAGAGAGAGTAGGGAAAAGGCGATTAATAAGTTTCTTCTCACTTTCATAAATTATTCTTTTTATTGCTGGTGCAAATAAAACAATTGGATATTACATTCTTGTTTCATGTAGGGTGGAAATAGATGTTGTAATACAAATGTAATATGATTGAAACATTTCCTTCAAACGTTAGTCACATCCCCTTAATAAGGAGATGCTTTCTTTGCATCAGAATTCAAATAGGTATGAAAAAGTTTTTTGAAAAGATTATAGAAGGTGTCCTGACTTGTAGCGGTTTCGTAACGAGTATTACAATTCTGCTTATCGTTCTTTTCCTGTTTACTGAAGCTTTCGGGCTATTCAAAAGTAAAGTGATTGAAGAAGGATATGTGTTGGCGCTGAATAAGAGTAATAAGGTAAGCGTGCTGACTCCGGCGCAGATAAAGAATGTTTTCGATGAGGAGATAACGAACTGGAAAGAACTCGGCGGGAAAGACCTGCCTATCCGGGTTTTCCGTCTGGAGGATATAACACAGTATTATACCGAAGAAGAACTCGGCCCCGCTTATGAATATGCAGGTGAGAAGATAACGGAACTAGTGGAAAAGATGCCGGGTATTGTGGCATTTGTTCCGCAGAAGTTTATCGTTCATCCTGACTCGGTGCATCTTATAGAGGATAACACGATCTCGGTAAAGGATGTTTTTGCAGGTGCCGAATGGTTTCCGACGGCAACTCCGGCAGCACAGTTCGGATTTCTGCCTTTGATTGCCGGTACGTTGTGGGTAAGCTTGTTTGCTATTCTTTTTGCATTACCGTTCGGACTTTCGGTTTCTATTTATATGTCCGAAGTGGCAAATCCGAAGGTACGGAGCTGGCTGAAACCTATTATTGAATTATTGAGTGGTATTCCTTCCGTTGTATACGGCTTTTTCGGATTGATCGTTATTGTTCCGTTGATTCAGAAACTGTTTGATCTTCCGGTGGGCGAGAGTGGATTGGCAGGAAGTGTCGTGCTGGCTATTATGGCATTGCCTACCATAATTACGGTGACGGAGGATGCGATGAGAAACTGTCCGCGTGCTATGCGGGAGGCGAGTCTGGCATTAGGAGCTTCGCAATGGCAGACTATATATAAGGTAGTGATTCCTTATTCTATTTCGGGGATTACTTCCGGAGTAGTGCTTGGCATCGGACGGGCTATCGGTGAAACAATGGCGGTGTTAATGGTGACGGGTAATGCTGCCGTAATTCCGACTACTATTCTCGAACCGTTGCGTACCATTCCGGCTACCATTGCGGCGGAATTGGGAGAAGCTCCTGCCGGTGGTCCGCATTATCAGGCCTTGTTTATGTTGGGCGTCGTGCTGTTCTTCATCACACTAATTATTAACTTTAGCGTGGAATACATTTCTTCTAAAGGATTAAAACGTAGTAAATAAAATGGAAATTTGTAGTAATAATAAGGCTAAACATCGTTCGCAGAAGCTGGCTTTCGGAATTTTCCGCTTGTTGAGTCTTTGTATTGTGCTGATACTCTTTGCAATTCTCGGGTTTATTATATATAAAGGCAGTGGTGCTATCAGTTGGGAGTTTATCACTTCAGCACCTACGGACGGTATGAGGGGTGGAGGTATCTGGCCGGCTATCGTAGGTACTTTTTATCTAATGGTAGGTAGTGCGTTGTTTGCTTTCCCGGTAGGTGTGATGAGTGGCATCTACATGAATGAGTATGCGCCGAAAGGAAAATTGGTACGCTTTATCCGGGTAATGACGAATAACCTGAGTGGTATTCCCTCTATTGTGTTCGGTTTGTTTGGTATGGCATTGTTTGTCAATTATATGGGCTTTGGTGACAGTATCCTAGCGGGTTCTTTGACGTTAGGCTTACTTTGTGTACCTTTGGTGATACGTACTACGGAAGAAGCGTTGAAGGCTATTCCGGATAGTATGCGTGAAGGTAGCCGGGCATTGGGAGCAACAAAGTTGCAAACGATCTGGCATGTAATTCTGCCTATGGGAATGCCGAACATTATCACCGGGCTGATTCTGGCTTTAGGGCGTGTTTCGGGTGAAACGGCTCCTATTCTTTTTACTTGCGCCGCTTACTTCCTGCCGCAGTTGCCGACCGGTATTCTTGACCAGTGTATGGCGTTGCCTTATCACTTGTATGTGATTTCGACCAGTGGAACGGATATGGAGGCGCAGTTGCCGTTAGCTTATGGCACTGCATTGGTCCTGATTGTGATTATCCTACTGGTGAATCTGCTGGCTAATGCTTTGAGGAAATATTTTGAAAAAAGAGTAAAGACGAATTAAATAATATATGGATACAGTAAAAATAGATGCGCGTGATGTGAATTTCTGGTATGGTGATTTCCATGCTTTGAAAGGAATCAGTATGCAGATTGAGGAAAAATCGGTTGTTGCGTTTATCGGGCCTTCCGGTTGTGGAAAGTCTACCTTTCTCCGGCTTTTCAACCGGATGAATGATTTGATTCCCGCTACCCGCTTGGAGGGGGAGATTCGTATTGACGGACAGAATATATATGCGAAAGGAGTGGAAGTGGACGAACTTCGTAAGAATGTGGGAATGGTGTTCCAGCGTCCTAATCCTTTTCCGAAAAGTATCTTCGAGAATGTGGCTTATGGACTTCGTGTGAATGGAGTGAAGGATAATGCATTCATTCGTCAACGGGTGGAAGAAACGCTGAAAGGGGCTGCGCTTTGGGATGAAGTGAAAGATAAACTGAAAGAATCGGCCTATGCTTTGTCCGGCGGGCAGCAGCAGCGTCTTTGTATCGCTCGTGCAATGGCGGTATCTCCTTCAGTGTTGTTGATGGATGAGCCTGCTTCTGCACTCGACCCTATTTCTACGGCTAAAGTGGAAGAATTGATTCACGAATTAAAGAAGGACTATACGATTGTGATTGTAACGCATAATATGCAGCAGGCAGCTCGTGTAAGTGATAAGACTGCGTTCTTTTATATGGGTGAAATGGTGGAATTTGACAATACGAAGAAGATTTTCACGAATCCGGAGAAAGAGGCTACGCAGAATTATATTACAGGACGTTTCGGATAGTTTGTACCGGAATGGCGGGGATAAATAGGAATATTAACACTTATATATAATAGACTATGGTAAAGTTTATAGAATCGGAACTCATTCTATTGAAGAAGGAAATTGACGAGATGTGGACGTTGGTGTATAATCAGCTTGACCGTGCCGGGGAGGCTGTTTTGACACTCGACAAGGAGTTGGCGCAACAGGTAATGGTCCGTGAACGCCGGGTGAATGCCTTCGAACTAAAAATAGACAGTGATGTGGAAGATATTATCGCACTATACAATCCGGTAGCAATCGACCTTCGTTTTGTATTGGCTATGCTGAAGATTAATACGAATCTGGAACGCTTGGGAGACTTTGCGGAAGGGATTGCCCGTTTCGTGATACGTTGCAAAGAACCGGTGCTTGACGCTGAGTTAATGACGCGTCTGCGTTTGGGTGAGATGCATGCTGAGGTACTTTCAATGTTGGAACTGGCAAAACGTGCCTTGCATGAGGAGAGTATTGAAATGGCAACTACCGTATTCGGCAAAGATAATCTGCTGGACGAAATCAACGCACAGGCAACGGGAATCCTTGCCGATTATATCATTGAACATCCTGAAACAGTACATACGTGTGTGGATTTGGTGAGCGTTTTCCGTAAATTGGAACGTTCCGGCGACCACATTAATAATATCGCCGAAGAGATTGTTTTCTTCATTGACGCCAAGGTATTAAAGCATAGCGGAAAGATAGACGAGAACTATCCGAATAGATAATTTTTTGCAGTTTTTTAAACAGAAATTAGGGCTCCTTAAAATTTTATCCTATATTTGTCTCCTATAACGGGTAAGTTACAGGCGTTTTTGCGTCAAATGATAATAAATCCAAAGAATTTTCAAAAAGATGTTATATGACATGTTTTATAATTTGGAGAGTATCAGTAAAAGC
>OBWE01000571.1_pt1 | contig 14556 bp, 30 predicted proteins | sample 1476251 | NCBI WGS metagenome assembly OBWE01 (sample SAMEA2580037, study PRJEB22360) | human gut metagenome | biome: human gut; feature: human-associated habitat; material: faeces | place: Denmark | collected 2008/2010
ATGGCAAAGGCACTTCTTGTAGCCAATAACAAGATAGCTGAAAGAGATAAGATAATCGAACAGAAGCAGGCAAGAATTGAACAGATGAAACCTAAAGAGATTTTTGCGGACGCAGTAGCAACAAGCCATACATCAATCCTTGTTGGAGATTTAGCAAAGTTGATTTGTCAGAATGGTGTGCAAATCGGGCAGAAGCGATTATTTGTATGGTTAAGAGATAAGGGCTATCTGATTAAGAGTGGCAGTTCTTACAATATGCCGACGCAGAGGTACATTGAGCAGGGGCTATTTGAAATCAAGGAAAGCAACCTTGTTAATCCAGATGGAAGCGTAAGAATTACACGCACACCAAAGGTAACAGGAAAAGGACAGGTTTACTTTGTTAATAAGTTCTTGAAAGGAGATAACAGTGTTTCCGTTTGACGATTCATTAACTTTTGATGAAATACAGGACATTACAAGACATGAAAGCGAGAGGGTTATTGCTGTTACAGGCGGCAAGGTTAGTGACATAAACTTGATTAACGAAATCTGCATAGATTTATATTTACAGATAGAACACGAAGTCGGGTGTCGTTTTAGCTGTATTAAGCATGATGATTTAGCAGATGTACATGAGTTCATTGATTCTTACGAACCGCCATTGTGCCTAATGAAAAGGATAAAAGAATATGAAAGAAAAGATAATTAACATATCCGCAACACTGGCAGGAATTAGCCTTATAGCGTTGATTCTAAGACCGGTACAGCCGCAAGCTAAGATTAATCAGCAGAGTGCAGTGTTAAGTGAATGCTACAACTCACATGTTGATTATAAGGTTGAAACTGGAGAGATAAGTGTTGATGAATATGAGTTATCGCTCATGGCACATTTACTGATGGGCGAATGCGGAGCGACATGTAACGACGATGAAATGCTATATCTTGCAGGAGCCGTTGTTTTGAACCGAGTACAAAGTGAGTATTTTCCTAACAGCATTGAAGAAGTTATATATCAGCCAGGGCAATATCAATGTACAGAGCTTATGAACAGCGGATTCTATAAAGAACCAACAGAAAGGTGTTGGAGAATAGCAGAAGAATTATTAATAAGCGGATATGACATACCTAGCAATGTGTTGTATCAAGCTGAATTTAAACAAGGTAGCGGTGTTTATAAAAAAGTGCAGAACATGTACTTTTGCTACAAGTAAGGAGTGTTTATGGAAGCAAGGATAAGAGAAGAAATGTTCAACTTAGGTATTCTCTCCAATAAAAAAGGTTACATCTACATAATTGAAGCTGTTAAACGGTTCAATTCTTCTATAACAATGGAAGAAATTTACAATAGCATTGCCAGTACAGTAGGCAAGTCAAGATGTGCTGTTGAAAGGTCAATTAGAACAGCAATTAAATCAGCTAACCATGATTTATCAGCATGGAAGAATTATGACTGTCTCACAGCAAGAGGGGTTATAACAACGATGTATTACAGATGTAAGGAGAGTGCCAATGAGTAGCATAAAAAGAATCATTAAGTTGAATAGAAACAGGCAGAGAGCCATGAGAGAAAAGGATTTTAGAAAATTCTATACTTTTAGCTGCAAAATCCATCTGATTGAAAGAATGGATAAAGTACCAATAGGAAGTTACATATTAAAGTAAGGAGAGAAAAATGGAAAATGCAATTAATAACAATAATATCACATTAGCAGGAGTAGTTGAGAAAGAGCCAAAGTACTCGCATGAAGTACTTGGCGAGGGGTTTTATGTATTCTTGCTCAAGTGTTCAAGAACAAGTGGTAACAAGGATACATTACCAGTAATGATATCGGACAGGCTTGTTGATATCAGAGAAATCAAGGTAGGACAGGTTGTCACAGTTTTAGGGCAGATAAGAAGTTTTAACAGACACATTGATGATGTGAAACGCAAGCTGATTTTATCTGTATTTGCAAGAGAACTTGAAATACTGGCACAGGACGCAACAGAACTACCATTCGAGGAAAATATTAATACAGTTATACTTGACGCTCATATCTGCAAACCACCTATATACAGATGTACTCCAAAGGGCAGAGAGATTGCAGATATCTTAGTGGCAGTAAACAGACCATATGGCAAATCAGATTACATACCATGTATAGCATGGGGAAGAAATGCGAGATTTGCAGGTGGGCTTGAAGTTGGAGAACACATTCAGATCCAGGGAAGATTCCAGAGCAGAGAGTACGCTAAGAAGATAAGTGACAATGAGATTGAAACAAGGGTTGCTTATGAAGTATCAGTAAGCAGAATTGATTACGCAGAGGAGGGTGAAGCCAATGCATAGTGATATTACAGTTAGAGATTTAGCAAGTATGGCTATTGATGAAGATGTGGTATGCCAGATATGGACACCACAATACAGAACAGTATTTAATGGCTCATTTGAGGAAGCTAAGTATTCAGCCTATGCGGATAGGGAAATTGATAACTTCCAAGTTGAAGATGGCGTATTTGTTATGAATATATAAATAAGGAAAGGATATTGTTTATGAGAGCAACACTTAAAAAGATAGTATTGGAAAACTTTATGTGCTATGCACACGCAGAATTTGATTTTTATGCCATTACAAAGATTATGGCTAAGAATGGCAAGGGTAAGTCAACTGTTGCGACAGCTTATCTGTGGTGCTTGTTTAACTGTGATTATGAGTTAAAGGATAATCCGGTTGTCAGAAGAGAGATTGACGGAAAATCCGTTGATGATATGGATACAAGTGTTGAGCTTACACTTGATGTTGACGGAAAAGAAGTAACTATGAAGAAAGTACAGAAGCGTACTCACAGTAAGGACGGCAGCAGTTATAAGGACGATAACAAGTATTTCATCAATGATGTACCTAAGACTTTAAAGGATTTCAACGCATATCTTGATGTTGATATGAATGTATTTAAGATGTGCAGTAATGTAAATGCTTTTCTTAATCAGAAACCGGCTGAAATGAGAGAATACCTATTCAGCCTTGTGGGAGATGTTACAGACCTTGATATAGCTTCACAGAAAGCTGAATTAGCCGAATTAGTTCCTTTACTTAATAAGTATACAGTTGAAGAATTGTCCGCTATGAATAAGGCTACTAAGACCAAAATTACAAAGGATTTGCCTATTCTTGACGGACAGATTAAGGAAAAGGAAAGAGATATTCAGCTTAAACAGGCTATTGAAGTATCTGACCTTGAATTACAGAAAAACAGCCTTAAAGAACAGATTGCCGATTGCGTGGCAAAGCAGACAGACAATGAAAAGCTGATGGCTGAATATGACAAGGCTAGTTCAGATGTTCTCAACTTGAAGTTTGAACTTAGTGATATGTCACGCAAAGCCAATGAGGATAATGTTAAGGCTAGGAGAGAGATTGAGAATAAGATTTCTGATAAGAAAGATTATCTTTTCAACATAGCTGATACTATTCAGAAAAATAATTCTGAAATATACGGCTATCAGAACGATATTGAGAGTGGCACGAGAGAAAGAAACAGACTTGCTGATGTTTGGAATAAGATTAAAGAAGAAAAGTTTGACGAGAATACAGCAGTTTGCCCTGCTTGTCATAGAGAACTGCCAACAGAAGAAATTGAAAGCCTTAGAAGCTCATTTGAAAAGACAAAAGCTGATAGGCTGGCAAAGGTTGAAAAGGACGGATTAGAAGTTAAGGCAGGCATTGATAATGCAAGAGATATGATACCTAAGTTAGAGGAATGCAACAAAGACAATATTGCTAATCAGAAGAAGCTGGAAAAAGAAGTTGCAGACCTTGAAAAGCAGTTATCAGAGCTTCCACAGGAAATTGATGTGTCAACTACCGAGGAATACAAGGTGCTCGAACAGCAGATTGCAGAAAAAGAACAGGCTATGCACAAGGCTAACGATATTTCAGCAGTTAAGGCAGAATTAAAGGCACAGGAAACAGCTTTAAGGCAGCAGTTAGCAGAATGTGAAAGCCAGATTGTAAAGTCTGATACGGCAGCAGATGAACAGCGACTTGAAGAATTAAAGCAGACAAGGATTGATTCTGAACAGAATAAGGCTAATGCCGAGAAGATTCTTGATTTACTTGACGAACTGGATAAGGCTAAGAACGAAGCCTTGACAGAAGCAGTAAACAGTCATTTCGGGTTAGTTAAGTGGCAGTTGTTTGAATATGCCAAGAATGGCAATTACAAGAGCTGTTGCATACCTACTGTTGACGGAAAGAGCATTTTAACAACTATGAGTAACAAGGGCAATAGGATTTTAGGTAGAGTTGACATTTGCAGTTCAATTCAGAAGATTGGTGGCATATCAGCACCTATTATCTTAGACGATTCTGAGAGCTTAGATGAAGAAAATCAGAAGAAAGTTGCTGAAATGGTGGATAGTCAGTTAATTATGCTGATTGTTAATGATAGTGAGAAATTAGAAATTGTGGAGGGATAAGCACTATGAATGATAGATATGTTGTAGAGCGTGAGTTTGAACACTCTGGATACAAATGTGTTGTTATATTCGGCGCAATAGGGCATAGATGTGGATATGTTGGCGTTCCAAAGAATCATCCGCTATATGGCAAGAACTATTCAGACTATCTTGAAATTAAAAAGGAAGATTTGAAGAGTAGAGAGATAAGTGGTGTTTTTCCTTTGCTGGGCGCTTGCTTTGATAAGGACGAAAGAATCCGCATTGAAGCATATTTTCAGTGTCACGGTGGCATTACATATGCAGGCGGTGGAGAGCATTCAAGTTATCCAATCGAGAGTGATTTGTGGTGGTTCGGATTTGATTGCGGACATTACGGTGACGCAAGGGAACTTAAACTTGCTTATGAGAAATTTCCCAATTATAGAAGCAACCTTGCTATACAGATTGAGTGTGAGGACAGATTCCGTATTGAAGGATTGATAATCCGTACAGAAGAATATGTAGCAGAAGAGTGCAAGAAGTTAGCGGAACAGTTAAAAGAGTTTGAAGAAAGTGAGGATTAATTATGGCAGAGAATACAGCAGTTGTGGAAAAGAAAGAAGCTGAAAGCAGAGAGCTTGTAGCAAAAGATTTTACAGAGGGAATGGTTGTTAAAATTAAGCAGAAAGAGAAATTTGGCTTAACATTCCCTAAAGATTACAATTACACGAATGAATTTATGTCGGCAATGCTGATTTTGCAGGACACAGTAGATATGAACAAAAAGCCTGTATTGCAGAGTTGCACAAGGGCAAGTATTGAAAATGCACTTGTTGAAATGGTTACAAATGGACTTTCAATGCAGAAGAAACAGTGCTACCCGGTTGCTTATGGCGGTAAGTTACAGTGTCAGAAATCAGTGTATGGAAACACTTGCATAGCAAGGAGATTCGGACTTAAAGACATTAATGCAGCGGTCATTTACAAGGGAGATGTGTTCAAGTATCACAAAGAGGACGCTAAGACAATTATTGATTGCCACGAACAGAGTTTTGAGAATATCGACAATGATAAGATTACCGGGGCTTATGCAGTGGCGATTATGGATGACGGAGAGAAGATAGCAGAGGTTATGACTATTGCACAGATTAAGCAGGCTTGGAAACAGGGTTATGGCTACAAAGAGAATGGCAATGGCACACATCAGAAATTTGCTGACCAGATGGCTATGAAAACTGTTAAGAATAGACTTCTTAAATATATCAATAATTCTCATAGCGGAAATGAAAATGAGGATTACGAGGAAATCAGCCATGATGAAATGCTTGAACAGGATGTAGCTTACGATATTGAACAGAACGCAAACGCAGTGGATTTTGACGAAAGTGACATTATCGACGCCACAGACACAGAAGCAACCGAAGAACAGGCAGAAGATAGCACAATACCACCATTCATGCAGAGTGAGGAGGATTAAGTAATGCATCGACACGACTGGTTTAAGATTTGTAAGCATCATAGATGGGGCTATGAGTGCAAAATATGTGGGAGGTTTTGGAGACCATGAGAGTAATTTCACAGGACGGAACAATAGATGTTCCATATGAAAATTTTGTTTTTTCAATATTAAATAGTAGTGGCGGGGATTATGGAATTGTTGCAGTTAAAAATGTCGCAGAGCCACCGGAAGTGTTTCTAAACAGTCTTATAGCAACCTATTCCACCGAAGCAAAGGCAATTAAGGCTATGGAAAAGTTGAGAAATGAATTTGCTGATTATGGCGAAAGTGGCATCTTTCAGTTCCCACAGGATGATGAAATCGAGGTGTGAGTATGGCAAAACACACAATGCAGGAATTATACCAATGGCAGGCATTACCGCTGAATATCAAGGTTTTAATGACAGCAGAGAGAATAAGGAACTGGGTGAATGAATTTGGCGAAGATGGAGTGTATCTGTCATTTAGCGGTGGAAAGGATAGCACAGTTTTAGGACACATAATCAGAGAAGTTTGCGGATATAAAAATATTCCTTTTGTGTTCGTGGATGTTCCGACACAATATCCAGAGTTAAAACAGTTTGCACAGACTTTTGATAACCTTGTGATTTTGAAACCTAAAATTTCATTTGCACAGGTTTGTGAAAAGTATGGATTTCCGATGATTAGCAAGGAAGTGTCAAATTGTGTAAGTGGTGCGAGAAAATATGTTAAATACCTTGACAGTCAAAAATCTAACAACACAATCTTAACAGACAGACAGACAGACAGACAGACAGACAGACAGACAGACAGACAGACAGACAGTTCCGTATGCTTGCTACATGGCAGACCTGCTAGGAATAGACAGGAGAATAAACAAGCAGAACGAACAGTACAAGAGTTTGCAGATGGGAGTTATCCCTAGCGGTTCAGAATACAGGTTGCGCAGACTGAATGGAGAACTGACAGATAGTAAAGGCAATTATAGTCAGTTTAATCAAGAAAAATACAAATTCTTTCTTGACGCACCATTTGAAATAAGCGACTTATGTTGTGACATTATGAAGAAAAAGCCTGCACACGATTACGAAAAAGAAACAGGCAGAAAGCCGATTATAGCGACTATGGCAAGTGAAAGCGTTATGCGTACACAGAAATGGTTGCAAGATGGCTGTAATGCTTTTAATGTCACAAGACCACATAGCAATCCTATGAGCTTTTGGACAGAACAGGATGTGTTGCTTTACATCAAAGAAAATAATCTGCCTATATGTTCTGTTTATGGCGAAGTAGTCACAGATTACGAAGCTATGGGACAATGCGAAAATCAGATGTCATTTGCTGATTTTGGAATTTTTGATAATGAAAGACCATTGCTGAAAACTACAGGATGTCAAAGAACCGGATGTGTATTGTGCGGATTCGGTTGTCACTTAGAGAAAGAAAGCAGATTTTTAAGGTTGAAAGAAACGCACCCTAAATTTCATAATCTGCTTTACATCTTGAAAAACAATGGCGTGACATACGCAGAAGCTATTGATTGGGTTAATGAACACGGAAATATGAATATTAAGTATTAAGGAAGTAATTTTATGAAATTAAAATGTTTAGGCTCATCGTCAGCCGGTAATTGCTATCTGCTAACTTCCGACAGTGGAGAAACACTTATCCTTGATTGTGGAATACCGATTAAGGAGATTAAAAAAGGCTTAGATTGGAATATAAGGGGGATTAAGGGTGTGATTATAAGTCACACCCACCTACCCTAGACCATAGCAAGTCAGTAAACGATTTTAAGTCAATGGGAATACCGATTTATGCACCATATTTGAAGATTGATTATATGTCAATGAATATAGGCGAATTCACAGTAAAACCTTTTGATTTAACAACAATAGACGGAAATTGGACACACACACACGCAAACGGCGAGCCTTGTCCGATATTCGGCTTTCTGATTACACACAAAGAAATGGGAAGAATGCTTTATATAACCGATTGTGAACTAATCAAATGGAAGTTTAGAGGCATAAACCACATTCTTTTAGGTGTGAATTATGACAAGGATTTAGTTGATAGGGATAACACAGGCAAAGCTAATCACGTTTTCAGAGGTCACTTATCCATTGACACAGCTTGCGATTTTGTTAAGGCGAATTATTCAGATAGCTTGCAGAATGTCATAATGTGTCATCTATCAAGTGAAAATTCTGATAGTGGTAGTTTTATCGAGAAGATGAAAAAAGTCGCTTGTGGGGCAAATGTGGATGTTGCAGAACGCAACAAGGAATGGGTTTTAAGGAAAGGAGATGAACCACCATTTTAAGCGATTGGAATGACATAAAAGAGCTGATGGATTGTTTTCCCAACAGCGTTATTAACCATAACGGAGAGCTTATAGCACATATCAAAAGTAACACATATCTTATTTTAAGAGATTGCAATAGCAAGGAAGATGTTAAATGCAAGGTTTTAGAATGGCTATCAAGACCTGCACACAAGGCGGAACCATATAACACTAAACGGAGCAATGATAAATTTCACAGATTTATACTTAGCGGTGTAAATCAGTTTTTGGAAACCGATTTTACCGAGAAAGATATGGAGCAGATTTATACATATCTTGGAAATAGGTGCAACCATGCCAAAACATTGAAGTTTATTGAAAGCGGGTATGATATGTCGGTTTTGAAAGATTAAAAATCCTAATGAGTGCCCTTTTTAGAAAGGAGATTATATGGCAAGATTTTCTTTTGGGCAGATTGGAGGTGTGAATGAGAAACTTTTATAGCGGTATCAGTAATGATAAAACACAATTTTTGATAAATATGAATTGGTGTACGGATAATGATGTAGAGACTTGCTTTAGGCTTAGTAAAAATTTTCATGGATTGCCTAAAAACTGCAGCATTGAAAAAAATGATTTTGAATTAGTATATTTAAAATTTGAATGGATTGGTAATACATATTACCCACAAGAAAGTGATAAAAGTGAAGGGCAACCAATTAGGGCATATAAAATCAAGACGTAAATAATTAAAAGTGGGAAGGAGCAGTAATGGAGAGATTAACGAAGACATATAGTGATGGAAGCTTTGGAGTTGCTGACAATCTTCCTTGTGGTGAAAATTCTTATACCTTTAAGAATTTGCTTATCAGGAAATTGGGAGAATATGAGGACTTAGAAGAGCAGGGCAGACTTATCAAGTTGCCTTACAAAATTGGAGATACAGTTTATGAAATAACAGGAGCAACAACTCGGGGTTATGATTGGAAATATCTAACCTACGAAAAAGCATACGTGCATGGTACTGTATTCAACTTAGATAGACTTTACGATATAGGCAAAACAGTATTCCTCACAAAAGCCGAAGCAGAGGAAAGGCTGAAAGAATTGAGAGGTGGAGAAAATGAATGATTTGATTAGTAAGTCAAGACTAAAGAATGAATTATCAAAAATCCCATCTGAAATGGGGCTGATTAAAAAAGTATGGGTAATGCAGGCGATTAATAAGCAGAAAATACAGGATGGCAACAATAACTGTAACTGCCAACACAACGGCAATTCAAGAGATAGTGAGCCTTGTTGTAGATGTGATAACAGAAACACCAATGCCGACAGGATAAGGAATATGTCAGATGAAGAGTTAGCAGAGTTTCTTATAACTTTTAAGAACACATTCGGCGAAGAATACGAGGGAGAAGCTAGTTGTATGGATTGGCTTCAATCAGAAGCAGAATAGGAGAAAAGCATGGACGGACTGATTATTAAAAAGAAATGGCTAGACCTTATTATTAGTGGTAAAAAGACTATTGAAATAAGGGGCAGTAATACCAAAAAACAAAACGAAACAATCTATTTACTTGAAAGTGGAACACATAGAGTGGTTGCAACAGCTGTCATTAGTTCCACATATCCTGTTTCGTGCTCTGATTGGTCTGAAGAAAGAGACAATCATTGTGTTAATGCGTCTTATGCAGAACTGAAGAAAAGATATAAAACCCCTTATGCGTGGGTACTATCCAAAATTGAACCTATTGAGGATATATGGTATTACGAACATCCACAAGGGGCAGTAATATGGGTTAAGAATGTGCAACCGATTGATGAAATGCGTGACGAAAGAATTAGATATGGCTATTAGCAGAATAGGAGGGAACATGAAGTATATAAGCAATGCAAAATATGGAGAGCCAGTTGAAACAGGAACTATCTACAGAGGTGACAATAAAAGATTAGATATATGTGTTCACACACTATTCGGTTGCGGAGAAACACTATATATGAATTGTTAAGCATTAAATATCCGTATTTGGGAGAATGATGTTGTCAGATGTGAGGTTGGAACAGCGGAAGTTATATGGGATAAATCAGGATGGAGAACTAAATGGTTGAAAAACGACTTATGGAGAAAAGATTTGTATTATTGGGCGGTTGAAGATATTCAAAGAGTAGTAGTTATCGGCAACATATTTGACAATAAAGAGTTATTAGAAAGTGAGAAAAAGTAATGAATTATATTTTATTAATTTTATTATTTGTACTTATTAAGTTGGGTATCTCTTTGATAGAAAGCTTTGTTATATCATGGATAGCTTGTATATTAGGCATTAACATAGCATTTAAGATAATTTTATTTGTGGTATTTATTATAAATTTGTTTTTGCCTGCAAAAGGAAATTAAGGAGGAAAAGTAATGAATCGTGTAATTTTATGTGGGAGGCTGACTAGAGAGCCAGAGATTAGATATTCGCAGACAGCAAGCGGAAATATGGCAGTAGCAAGGTACACATTAGCTGTTGACAGAACTTTTAAGAAAGAGGGCGAACAGGCAGCAGACTTTATTAGCTGTATCGCATTTGGCAAGAATGGAGAATTTGCAGAGAAGTATTTACATCAGGGAACTAAGATTATCGTTGAGGGCAGATGGCAGACAGGCAATTACACTAACAAGGACGGACAGAAAGTCTACACTAACGATTGTGTTGTTGAAAGACACGAATTTTGTGAAAGCCGTGCTAATCAGCAGAACAATAATAGCAATGGAATTATGGGCAGCAATGCTAGTTCAAACAGCTTTATGTCAATTCCAGACAATGTAGCTGATGAGGGATTACCATTTAATTAAAGAGGTGTGAGTATGACAGAGAATGAAGCAATAGAAAAGCTGAAAAATATGCGATTATATATGCAGATTACGGACAAGAACAACGATTGCAAGTTTACAGAAGATGATTACAAGGCTAACGAAATGGCAATACAGGCACTTGAAAAGCAGATACCGAAGAAACCTGTTAAAAGTGAAAAGCAAGTGGTTAGGTATGTTAATACATATTACTGCCCGATTTGTAATTTAGGAATTACCGGCACAAATATTGCAAAGTGGTGTTATCATTGCGGTCAAAAATTAGATTGGAGCGATGAAGAATGAGATTAATTGACGCAGATAACTTAAATTTTCAGGAGCAGCACTATAACAAAAGCCAGATGAAAGCGATTCTTGATTTTGTTGATAATCAGCCGACAGTTTATGACATTGATAGAGTTGCGGAGCAGTTGAAAACAGACTCTTCTGTAAAACTGTATGGAAGTGGCAACAGCAATAATTATCTTATTCTTCTTGAAAAGGCAATAGAGATAGTAAAGGCAGGTGGCAATTCTTGAATTATCAAAACATAGCAAGAGCCAAGGCGATAGAACAGGAAAATAAAAAGCGACTATTGAAGCTGAATCCAAAACTGAATGATAAAAGTGGAATATACTTCTTGCTCCGAGAAGATGAAAACGGATTTAAGTATGCGTATATCGGACAGGCAGTACATACACTTAGCAGATTGGCAAGCCACCTTGTAGGTTATGAACAGCATATAGACCTTAGTTTACGCAAACATAAGCTGTACGACAAAGAGAAAAATCCTTATGGTTGGCGAGTTGAATTTCTGAATTTCTCCGAAAGTCAGCTTGACGAAAAAGAGAAGTATTACATCAAGCTATATGCAGATAAAGGCTATCAGCTTCGGAATGTCAGTTTAGGCGGTCAGGGAGAAAATCGTGCTAGTGGTTCAATAGGCGAGAGAAAAGCACCTAAAGGTTATATGCAGGGCATACAGCAAGGCAAAAAGGTGTTAGCGAGAGAATTATCTTCTATCGCAGAAAAGCACCTTAAAATCGAAATTAGAGACGATAAGGCTAATAATAAGGTGTCGCAGAAACAGTATGAGAAATTTATGGATTTATTGAAAGTGGGTGGTTCAGAATGAAAAGAAATGATTGCATAGAGGTATTAGACCACTTGAAAGAAAAGCTGAAAGAAAAAGATATAATTGCCGTACAGGATAGTGAAGATGATTATAAATGTCCTGTATGCGGTCAGATTTTTACAGGCGAAGATATTATTAAATACTCTTACAAGTGGTGCTATAACTGCGGTCAGAGAATAGATTTTACTCTTCCGAGAAACAGATTTAACTAACTAAAAATCAAAGAAAGGAATAGGTTGTGCGCACATAAAACCGAGGTTTCCTTTTGGTAGATTTTATGAATTTTGACAATTGTTCTTGCGATAATCAAATGTCTATATTTGACTTCACGAGAGAGCCAATTAGTATTACGAAGCCTATCCGCTTGATAGAATTATTCGCCGGCTACGGAAGTCAGGCAATGGCACTAAAGAGAATAGGCACTAAATTTGAGCATTACAGAGTTGTGGAGTTTGATAAGTATGCTATTGCAAGCTATAACGCAGTGCATGGCACAGATTTTCCTACAATGGATATAACTAAGGTTCACGCAGAAGATTTGAATATCTGCGACACAAATGCATTCACTTACTTACTTACTTACTCATTTCCTTGTACGGATTTATCAGTTGCTGGAAAACAAGCTGGAATGTCTAAGGGCAGCGGTACAAGAAGCGGTCTGTTGTGGGAAGTTGAGAGAATACTAACAGAAATCAGAGATAGCAACGGAGAATTGCCACAGATTTTATTCATGGAGAATGTACCACAAGTACATAGTCAGGATAATATGCCTGACTTTAGAAAATGGCTAGATTTCCTTGAAAGCCTTGGCTACACAAATTACTATCAAGACTTGAATGCTAAAAATTATGGTGTAGCGCAAAATCGTGAAAGATGTTTTATGTTTTCATTCCTGGGTGAGTACAATTACCATTTTCCACAGCCTATACTGCTCAAAAAGAAGTTGAAGGACTATCTTGAGGATAATGTAGATGAAAAGTATTACATCAACAATGAAAAGGCTGACAAGCTGATAAAACAGCTTATTGACAATGGTACATTACCACAACACAATCTTGACAGACAGACAGACAGACAGACTTGCGTTGACGGAACAATCAATAAGCCACAGCAGAGAGAAGTTGCAAACTGCATTACGGCAAGATATGACTGCGGAATATCAAACCAACAACAAGTTGGAAACTTGGTTGTTAAAGGATATGGGAGAGACGGCAGAAAAACAGATTGATGTAGCCGTAACTCTTAGGGCAAGAGATTATAAAGGCCTTGATAATTATGGAAGTAATGAAGTGATTGAATGGAAAAACTAACAGATGCTATCGGAATAGTGCTTTTTGAAAGTGAAAAATTCGGTGGTGAAAAGGTACTTAGGGGGGGTATTTGTCCTACCCTAAGAGCCAATAAAGCAAGTAGCGGAGTGATTGAAGTAATGGCAGATGTAAATGTAATAGGCTCTCTTGAATCAAAATTTGAGAGCACCAACAGAATTTATGATGTGGGGGGGGTGCAGTCCAACATTGAGTACAATGCAAGGCGGTAATCAAGAGCCAAAAATACTTGAAGCAAAGCAGTTAGGATTTATGGATAATGGCACAGGCAAACATCAATCAAACACAGTATATGATGAAAATGCACTTTGCCCTAATATCACAACAGTTGAGGGCGGTGGTACGCAACAGATTAAGGTGTGTGAAAGTCAGATAGTTGCTATGCGTGGCAGAAATCCCGATAATCCGTCAGATAGAACTGCGGGAAGTCTAACAGAGCAGAGATTAGAGGTGAATATGCAAGGTATAAATAATTGCTTAACGAGTGTGCAGAAAGACAATCTTGTTATAGAAAGCCAAGTATTAACACCCAAACGGACAGAATATGGCAAACAGATACGGAAAGCGTACGAAAGCGGTCGGATACAAGAAAGTAGGCACAATATGACGGAATTAGAGCCTAGAAAAGATGATATATCTAATACGCTGACAACAGTGCAAAAAGATAATTTATTGCTTGAAAATAATATCCAAAAAGTCGGTCAAATATCAAGCAACGGTTCCCAATGCGGCACAGTTATTTCTGATAACGGCATATCGGCTAATCTCGTAGCCGGAACACACGGATATGCGAATAGCCATATTGCTACACAATATCGTATCAGAAAGCTGACACCGAGAGAGTGTGGACGGCTGATGGGTGTATCTGATGAAGATATTGACAAAATGGCAGCAGTAAACAGTAACACGCAGTTGTATAAGCAATTTGGGAACAGCATTGTGGTAGATGTTATGTGCGCTATGTTTAAAAATCTGAATATAAAGCAAGGAAATACAGTATGAAAGATGAAACAAAGCAGGAAATACAGATTTTACTTGACCTACTCAAAAGCAGTCTTACAAGAAATGGTGTAAGTATGGCAACG
>OBWE01000577.1_pt1 | contig 14287 bp, 10 predicted proteins | sample 1476251 | NCBI WGS metagenome assembly OBWE01 (sample SAMEA2580037, study PRJEB22360) | human gut metagenome | biome: human gut; feature: human-associated habitat; material: faeces | place: Denmark | collected 2008/2010
GAGAAATGCGGAAGAGTGAACAAGTGGAGCCTGGATCGGGTACTGAAAGCAGTACAGATTCAGATGGGAATGGAAGGAGAAGGGCATGACGGCAGAGGAATATAGAAACTATCTGGAGCAGGATTTCAGTGATGTAGATATCAATGAAATGACTGATCTACGGATGATAAAAGCAGACAGAAATAAATCGCTTCAGGAACGGAGAGATATTTTTCTGAATAAAGTAGGAAATCCATATTTGGTCCGGATCGGCAATATGAAAGTAAAAGTCAGATTTGCCAATAACGGTATATCTATGGAGCAGGCATTTGAGAATATGCTTCTGAGTGTCTGAAAAAGTACTGGCAAGATTGAGGGGACTGTGTTAGAATGTCAGTAAGGACAAATTATGCAGCCCCCTTTTATTACATGGATTTTCTGACGTAATAAAAGGAGGTAAGATATGTATCAGAATATCAATAAAATCTATCATGCCGCCATCTATGTCAGATTATCTAAAGAAGATGGCGATATTTCTAGTTCAGCAAAACTGGAAAGTAACAGCATTTCTAACCAGAAAGCTTTGATTCTGGATTTCCTGAAAGACAAAAAAGATATAGAAGTTGTTTCAGTCCGAGTTGATGATGGCTACTCAGGCTCTAATTTTGAGCGCCCTGCATTCCAGGCAATGCTGGAAGATATCCGGCGTGGGATTGTAGACTGCGTAGTGGTAAAAGATTTATCACGATTTGGAAGGGAATATATTGATTCCGGGAAGTATATCGAGAGATTATTCCCGGCTCTTGGTGTGCGTTTTATTGCTATCAATGATAATTATGACAGTCTTAAGGGAAAGAATCAGGCAGACGAAATCATTATCCCATTTAAAAATTTAATCAACGATGCTTATTGTCGTGATATTTCTATTAAGATCAGGAGTAATCTTGAGATTAAGAGGAAAAAAGGTGAGTGCGTGACTCCGTTTGTAGCATTTGGATACAGGAAGACAAAGACAGATAAGCATAAATTAGAGATTGACCCATCTGCAGGCAGTGTAGTACAGGATATTTTTAAGATGAAGCTGCGGGGAATGAGTCAGGATGCGATCGCTAATCGTTTAAATGAACTGGGTATTCTTTCCCCATTTGAATATAAAATCAGCAGCGGCAGTCATTATGAAACTGGCTTCCGGCAGAAAGAACAGGCACTTTGGAGTTCCGTTACAGTCCGTAGGATACTGGAAAACGAGGTTTATATCGGAAATCTTGTGCAGGGAAAAAGGACAACACCGAACCATAAAGTGAAGCAGACTTATGTGAAACCGGAAGATGACTGGATCCGGATTGAGAAAAATCATGAGCCACTGGTGAGTGACCGTGATTTTGAAATTGTGCAGAGGCTTCTGGGCATGGATACACGTACTTCACCTTACCAAAAGCAGGTATATCTGTTGTCCGGAATTGCTGTATGTGCGGATTGTGGTGCACCTATGACAAGAAAGGTTTCTACTGTGGCAGGGAAAAAATATGCTTATTATCTATGTTCCGCAAATAAAGAAACAAAACGCTGTTCTAGTCATAGAATACCGGAAAAGGATCTGGAAGATGCCGTACTGGTGATGCTGAAACAGCATATCCAGAATATCCTGCACCTGAAAAGAGTCCTGGAATTTGTTGGTACTGTGCCATTTCAGGAGATCAATATGAAGAAGCTGCAGGACAGGCTGGAGAAGAAAAAACAGGAGACAGAACGTTGTAAGGAGTTACGGATGATGCTCTATTCGGATATGAAAGAGGGCATTGTATCAAAAGAAGACTATGTAGAGCTTCATGCAGCCTATGGAAAGAGGCTTAGAAATGCGGAAGAGAGTATCCGTGCAATCCAGAAAGAAATGGATAGTGAGCTGGAAAAAGCAGACAATGCCAATACCTGGCTGGATTATTTTGTGAAATATCAGGATATTGAAGAACTGTCCCGCACAGTGGTGGTAGAACTGATCAGGAAAATCAGAGTATATGATAAAAAGAATATAGAGATCACTTTTGATTTTGATGATTGTTATCAGACATTGCTGAATCAATTACCGGCTATGGGAGTTGATACGGTAGTAGATGATGATAATAATCTGCAGGTCAAGGTAAAGGAGGTTGTATAAAATGGCACGAAAGAGTAGGAAAAACATTCCGACAGTAGTCGGCAGTGCAACCGTCCAGACAGAGGTGAGAAGACCATTCCGGGCAGGATTGTATGCCAGAATTTCAATGGAAACAGAAGAAACATTAGAAAGAGGGACGATAGAAACCCAGGTGGAATTGATGAAAAACTTTGTAGCAGATACGGAAGATATTTCGGTTGCGGAAGTTTATAAGGACTCAGACTATTCAGGTACAAATTTTGACCGTCCTGGATTCGTACAGATGATGGAAGATATCAAGCATGGAAAAATCAATTGTGTTATTGTAAAAGATTTGTCCAGACTTGGAAGAAATTATGTCGAAACCAGCAACTATATTGAACGAGTATTTCCGTTTTTTCATGTAAGATTCCTGGCTGTGACAGATGATTTCGATTCCTTCAGAGAGGGTGTGGATCTTACAGTTCCACTGAAGAATATTATCAATGAGTTCTATTCGAAAGACCTTGCCAAAAAGAGCAGCAGCGCAAAAAAAGCTCTTTGGAAAAAAGGAAAATTTACAAGTGCCTGGGAACCGTATGGTTACAGAAAGTCAGAAGAAGACCATCATCAGCTGATCGTTGATGAAGAAGCTGCAGAACATTTGAAAAGTATATTTTCTATGTATATGGATGGCAGGAACTATAGTGATATTGCAAGACAGCTCAATAAAGATGGAGTTTTATCGCCGACTTTACAGAGAAAATTCTATAAAACCGGTGAGAAGCCGCTTCCGGAGTCAAAACCCTGGAACAATTATGAAGTGAAACGAGTTCTTCAGGATGTTCATTGCACAGGTGATTCTGTATTTGGAAAATATCAGCAAAGTGTTTTCCAGGGAAATAAACAGAGAAATCGACCAGAGAGTGAATGGGTGCATGTGGAGAACACGCATGAAGGGATTATAGATAGAGAGTTGTTTCAACAGGTACAATCTAAAATCCAGGAATATACGGAAGCTTATAAGAAGAAACATCAGCAGAACAATGGGGCTATTAGAAACCATAATTTCTATACAGGAAAGATATGGTGCGGAGGCTGTGGCAACCGCATGACGTTGTCCAGAGAAAGAAATGGCACATTCTTTTATATCTGCGGAGCCAATACTAACCATAAATCCGGAGGAAAGCAATGCAAAGGGCACAGAGTCAGAAAAGAATATGTGGATGACGATGTTCTTCGCCTGATCCAAACGCATATGAAAACCGTATTGGATACAGAAAAAATGATTCAGAAAATGAATGCAGCTTCCAAAAATCAGACACAGTACCTGCTTTTGGATAAAGAGGTAGGAAAACTTCGACGAGAACTAAGCCGTATCAGTAAGCGTAAATCGGATTTATATGAAGACTATTCCGAACGTTTGATTACAGAAGAAGAATACATACAGTTTTCTCGGATCTATTCCAATGAAATTGAGAATATCAAGAGCCGTCTGGACACAGTATTGGCGGCACAGGTTCGGTATTCCCAGGATTACCACATTGAAGAAGGCTGGGGAAATGTGATACATACTTATATGTCAAAGCGTAAGCTGACAAAAGAAATGGCAGATGCCTTTGTGGATTCAATTATTATCCATGGTAAGTATGATTATGAGATCAAGCTGGTATATGACGATCAGTTTGCAGATTTACAGAAACTAAAGAAAGAGAAGGAGGCGCAGTCAAGATGACAGATCTTAGAAAAACAGCTGTTTACATCCGTTTGTCTGCAGAAGATGACAATGTAGATGGCAGAGCCAAAAAAGAGAGCGACAGTGTAACTTCTCAGAGAATTCTGTTAAAATCATTTGTAATTGATGAGCTGGGTGTAGTTGAGTCGGATATTCTGGAATATGTGGATGACGGTGTCAGCGGTACTCATTTTAAAAGGCAGGGATTTCAACAGCTGCAGGATGACATGAAAAGCGGAGAAATCGGCTGTGTAGTTGTGAAAGACTTTTCCAGATTTGGAAGAGACTATTTGGAAGTTGGATTTTATATTGAATATATTTTTCCACTTCTACAGATTCGATTTATTTCGATTAATGACAGCTATGACAGTGCAGCAAGTAGCGGAATGACTGGTGGAATGAATGTAGCATTGCAGAATCTGGTATACAATATGTATAGCCTGGATTTGTCCAAGAAAATTTCATCAGCATTGCAGACAAGAACGAGAAATGGTACACGCCTTCCGGTAAATGCCAGATATGGCTATAAAAAAGGAAAAGATGGAAGGCTGGAAGTAGATCCAGAGGCTGCAAAAGTCGTGAAAATGATTTTTCGGATGGCAGCGGAAGGAACAAGTTTTGCGGATATTACAAGGGAATTGAACGGACAGGCGATTGCCACTTGTGATGAGCAGAAATTATCAAGAGGGGATCAGGTGCAGTTCCAGAGGTTTGACACGATCAAAAAGAAACACTGGAGCCCTACGACAGTAGCGGCAATTGTCCGGGATGAGATTTATATTGGAACCAGAATCTGGGGAAAAACACGTTGCAGTATGCATACCGGTCATAAAGCAGTTCTGAATGATGAAACAGAATGGGTTCGCCTGGAAAATCATCATACGGCAATTATAGACAGGGCATTGTTTGAAAAAGCAAATGAAATGCATCCGAAAAAGAAGAGAAGTGTTGCGGAATCACGTACCAATTTTACTCTGGAAAGACGTAAAAAACAGCCGGCATTGTTGCTATGTGCTAACTGCGGGCATTCTCTGCTAAAAGAAACAGAGCATTTGCTGAAATGTTCAGATGCCCGAACCAATGGAGATCCTGTGTGTCGAAGTCTGGTGATCCGGCGGGAACCGTTGGAGGAGAATATCCTTGGGCTTGTTCATCAGTATGCAGCGTCAATATTGGAAAAAGAAAAGAAAGTATCTTCCAACAGGCAATGCGACGACAAAGAGATCAATACCGCAGAATTGCAAAAACAGAGCCGACAGTTGACCTCGGAAAAGATGAAACTCTATGATGATTACAAAGATGGTCGTATAGATCGTGATTCGTATAAGCAGAGAGCAGGAAAGATAAGTGTACAGCTGGAGGAAATAAAACGAAAGATAGAAGATGCGGAGAATAGTAAAAAGCTTCTTGAACAAAATGAACTTTCTGATAAAATAAAACTAAAAGATTTCTTGGGAATTCAGAAGTTCGATACAGAGAAGCTGCGTGAGATTATCAAGGTGATCCGTGTTCATAGTCAGGATGAAATCGAAATCGAATGGAATTTTGACGATATTTTTTCAGAATAGAGGTAACTTGAGCAGGACAAGAATGACTTACCAGAAGATAATAAAGGTGCTGGGACTACCTGATGGAAGCGTCAGATAGTCTTCGGCAGAAAAAATAAAATTTTTTTTGTCCTATACTTGACACATCCACATGTAATGCGTCACACAGCTTGTACCAGAATGGCAGAGTGCCGTATGGACGTAAAAGTTCTTCAATATATTATGGGACACGCTCATATAGATGTAACAATGGAAGTGTATAACCATATTGGAGAGCTGACAAGGATTGAAAATGAGATTGCAAGACTAGATAGTATGGTGTTAAATGCTTGACACCACAAAAAGAAAAATTGGTGTCAAATTGGTGTCAAAACAGAAAAAATCACAATTTCAAAAGAAATAAGATACTGCAAACCATTGATTTTAAAGGGTTTGCAAAAAAATAACAAAAATATTAGCACTCGCCTCTTGACCTGGCTAACAACAAGTGCTATATTACGTGTAGAACAATGAAACGAGTAGTGAGGAGGAGTTGCTATGAATATAAATAAATTTACACAGAATTCAATGCAGGCAGTGCAAAATTGTGAAAAGATTGCTTATGATTATGGCAATCAGGAGCTTGCACAGGAGCATTTGTTATACGCATTGATCACGCAGGATGACAGTCTGATCTTAAAATTATTGGAAAAGATGAGCATTCAGGGTCCTCTGTTTATTAACAGAGTAGAAGAGCTTTTGAATAAGCGTCCGAAAGTACAGGGCGGGCAGGTGTTTGTCGGTCAGGATTTGAACAATGCACTGATCCATGCAGAGGATGAAGCAAAGCAGATGGGTGATGAGTATGTTTCTGTAGAGCATATTTTCCTTTCTTTACTGAAATATGCAAGCAGAGATTTAAAGCCGTTATTTCGTGAGTTTGGAATCAGTCGGGAAGGTTTTCTGCATGCACTTTCTACTGTGCGTGGAAATCAGAGAGTGACCAGTGATAATCCGGAAGCGACTTATGATACATTGAACAAATATGGACAGGATCTGGTGGAGCGGGCAAGAGATCAGAAGCTGGATCCAGTCATTGGACGTGACGAAGAGATTCGAAATGTGATCCGGATCCTGTCGCGTAAGACAAAGAACAATCCGGTCCTGATAGGAGAGCCCGGGGTCGGTAAAACGGCAGCCGTAGAAGGGCTGGCACAGCGGATCGTCAGCGGGGATGTGCCGGAGGGACTGAAAGATAAGACGATCTTTGCATTGGATATGGGAGCTCTGGTTGCAGGAGCAAAATACAGAGGAGAATTTGAAGAGCGTCTGAAAGCCGTTCTGGAAGAAGTGAAGAACAGTGACGGCAAGATCATTCTGTTTATTGATGAATTGCATACCATTGTGGGAGCAGGTAAGACAGATGGTGCCATGGATGCGGGAAATATGTTAAAGCCAATGCTGGCAAGAGGCGAGCTGCACTGTATCGGTGCGACGACACTGGATGAGTATCGTCAGTATATTGAGAAAGATGCGGCTCTGGAGAGACGTTTCCAGCCGGTCATGGTGGAAGAGCCGAGTGTGGAAGATGCGATTTCTATTTTAAGAGGACTCAAAGAGCGTTATGAAGTCTTCCACGGAGTGAAGATCACAGACAGTGCGCTTGTGGCAGCAGCAACCTTGTCGAATCGATATATTTCTGACCGTTTCCTGCCGGATAAGGCCATTGATCTGGTGGATGAAGCCTGTGCGCTGATCAAGACAGAGCTGGATTCCATGCCGACAGAGCTGGATGAGCTGAGACGCCGTGTGATGCAGCTGGAGATTGAAGAAGAGGCACTGAAAAAGGAAGAGGACCGTTTGAGCAGAGAGCGTCTGGAACATCTGCAGGAAGAGCTGGCAGGACTAAAAGAAGAATATGCAGGTAAGAAAGTACAGTGGGAGAATGAAAAGACATCTGTAGAGCGGGTACAGAAGGTCCGGGAAGAGATCGAGCAGGTCAATAAAGAGATCCAGAAAGCGCAGCGGGAATACGATCTGAACAAAGCGGCGGAATTGCAGTACGGAAGACTTCCGCAGCTGCAGAAACAGCTGGAGGAAGAGGAAGAAAAGGTAAAGGCAAAAGATCTTTCTCTGGTGCATGAGGCTGTGACAGATGAGGAGATTGCAAGAATCATTTCCCGGTGGACAGGAATTCCGGTGGCAAAACTCAACGAGAGTGAGAGAAGCAAGACGCTGCATCTGGGAGACGAGCTGCACCGAAGAGTCATCGGACAGGACGAAGGAGTGGAGCTGGTAACAGAAGCGATTATCCGTTCCAAAGCAGGAATCAAAGATCCGACCAAACCGATTGGTTCTTTCTTATTCCTGGGACCTACCGGAGTTGGAAAGACAGAACTTGCCAAGGCACTTGCTCAGAGTCTGTTTGACGATGAGAATAACATGGTCCGCATTGATATGAGTGAATACATGGAGAAGTATTCCGTGTCCAGACTGATCGGAGCGCCTCCGGGATATGTCGGATATGACGAAGGCGGACAGCTCACAGAGGCAGTCAGAAGAAAACCGTATTCTGTTGTATTATTTGATGAGATCGAGAAAGCCCATCCGGATGTATTCAATGTCCTGCTTCAGGTGCTGGATGACGGAAGGATTACGGATTCACAGGGCAGAACCGTAGACTTTAAGAATACGATCCTGATCATGACTTCCAATATCGGGGCGAATTATCTTCTGGAAGGAATCCGGGAAGACGGCACGATCGAAGAATCAAATCAGAATCTGGTCATGAATGACTTAAGAGCACATTTCAGACCGGAATTTTTGAACCGGCTGGATGAAATAATTATGTTTAAACCATTGACGAAATCCAATATTCATGCCATCATTGATTTGTTAGTAAAAGATGTCAACAAGCGTCTGGCAGACAAAGAACTCTCCATTGAGCTGACGGATGCTGCGAAGAATTTCGTAGTGGAAGGCGGATATGATCCGATGTACGGAGCAAGACCGCTGAAGAGATATCTCCAGAAGAATGTGGAGACGCTGGCAGCAAAACTGATCCTTGCAGGAAATGTGGGCAGAGGAGATCGGATTGAGATTGATGTTGTTGACGGAAAATTAGAGGCAAAAGTGAAAGGACAGATCGTCGCATGACACCCGTTATTTTCCATATAGATGTCAACTCGGCTTATTTAAGCTGGACTGCAGTCGAACAATTAAAAAATGGTGCCGGAACAGATTTGCGTATGATCCCGTCGATCATCGGCGGAGATCAGAAATCCCGTCATGGGGTTGTTCTCGCAAAGTCAATTCCGGCAAAAAGATATGGCATCCGCACAGGGGAACCTGTTGCGAATGCCTTTCGTAAGTGTCCGAATCTGGTGATGGAACCGCCGGATCATAAGATGTACCGGGAAAAAAGCCGGATGCTGATGGACTATCTTCGGACATTTACGAAAGAAATCGAACAGGTCAGTGTGGATGAGTGCTATGTGGATATGACACAGGCGATGGAAGGTTTCTGTTCCCCGGTTGATGCGGCTATGTTGATCAAGAACGGAGTTCGGGAGAAGTTCGGTTTTACGGTCAATGTGGGAATTTCTTCGAATAAGCTGCTGGCAAAGATGGCTTCGGATTTTGAAAAGCCCGACAAGGTACATACCTTGTTTCCGGAAGAAATCCGTGTAAAAATGTGGCCTCTTCCGATTGGAGAACTGTATATGGCAGGGCATTCCAGTGTGGAGATCCTGAAAAAGCTGGAAATTCTGACGATTGGAGATCTGGCACAGGCAGATCCCAGACTGATCACGCTGCATTTGAAGAGCCATGGACAGATGCTCTGGGAGTTTGCAAACGGAATCGATCATTCCAGTGTACAGTCACAGCAGGCAGAAGCAAAAGGGGTTGGAAATTCTACGACATTGTCAAAGGATGCAGAAACACTGGAAGAAATCCGTCCGGTCTTTGCACATCTGGCAGCGAGTGTTGGTGAAAGGCTGAAAAAAGCCGGTCAGAAAGCATCCATGGTCAGTATGGAAATCAAATATTATGATTTCCGAAAGATTTCGCATCAGAAACAGCTGATGCGGCCGACATCGGATCAGAATGTTCTTTACGAGAGTGCCTGTGAACTGTTTGAAGAAGTATGGACAGGTGAACCGGTCCGCCTGCTTGGAATCCGGACGGCAAAACTGGTGGATGAAAAAGAGCCTATGCAGCTATCTATTTTTGATATTGAGATCCCCAAGCCTTTGGATGAGAAGCATCAGAAATTAAAAGATGCGATGGAGAAGCTGGATGCCCGTTTTGGAAAAGGGACTGTCATTAAGGCAAGTCTGATGAAAAAAGAACCGGATACAAAAGAGAAAGACGAAAAGAGAAGATAAATGAGACGAAATTATAATCTGGAGATCATACGGATGATTTCCTGCATTTTTGTGATTGTGATCCATGTGACCAATTATTTTTGTAGGGCATATGGAGAAATTACACAGAGTGAGTATTTGTTTGCACTTTTACTGGATACACTGGCGAGAGTAAGTGTTCCCTGTTTTTTTATGATCTCCGGAGCATTGCTTCTGGGAAGAGAAGAACCGTTGAAAAAACACGGGGAGAGACTGCTTCGTTTTTTGATCGCACTGGTAGTATGGAGTGTAGTGTACTATATCTGGAATCGTGCTTTTATGAAGACAGAATATGATCTGAAAGAGATTCTGTATGTACCGACAGAACCTCATTTGTGGTATCTTTATGCGATGATCCCAATTTATATGGTATTGCCGTTTTTTCAGGTCATGTGCAAAGGAATGAGCGGAAAACTGGAGAGAGCTCTGCTTGTTGTCTGCAGCGCTTCCGTAGTCTTTAACTATGTGGTTTCCCTGCAAAATGGGGAAGCGTATTATGATTTGCCGCTGATCGGAGACAAGGTGTATATGCTTTATATTTTTATCGGGTATTTTATTTATAAGTACCGGAGATATATCCGAATCAGTCAGAAATGGGCAGCTGCAATTTTTATCGGCTGTATGACCGGCGTGTTTGCTCTGACAGTCTTTATCACACAGCGGTCAGGGGAGCATTATGAACGGGTTCTGGAATACGGATGTCCGCTCATCGTACTTGCAGGCGCTGCATTTTTTATGATTCTTATTCGCTGGCAGGACTGTGAGATCCGTCTGAAAGAAAGGACAAGAAGACTTCTTGATATCGGTTGCGGATGTTCGTTTGGGATCTATCTGATCCACATTCTTTTTCTGGATGGATATAAAAAATATGCAGAACCGGCTGCTGTATCTGCGTGGATTGCAGTGCCGGTCCTGATTGCCGGAATCGGAGGTCTATCCTTTCTGTGTATTACGCTTCTTCGAAGAAGCCGTATCGGACGGGCGATTACGTAATACAAGGTATGTGATGCCGCATCCTGTCAGGATTCCGATGCTGTCTACAAATACATCTGTAATCTGGGGAGACCTGCCGGGAATAAAGGACTGGTGGAATTCGTCCCCGGATGCGCAGATGACACAGAATAAAAATAGAGCCAAAAGCAGTTTTTTTCCACGAAGACCATAGGTATAAAGCGGCAGGGCAGCCAGCAGAGTCAGGATCAGGTATTCCGTGGCGTGGGCTGCTTTGCGCAGAGGATATTCGATTTTTTCGGTATAATGTTCGATTGTCTCTTCCGCCAAGTCCTGATGAAAGAGGGTATCACAGACAGTGACGATCTGCCTGCTTACTTTTTGGCTCAATCCACCGGAAGTTGTTCCGTTCTGATTGGAAAATCCAAAGATGGTACAGAGCATGACAATGACCGGAAGAATGGTCAGAGGTTTTAAAATAGATTTCCATCGTTCTTGTTTCATATCTGAAAACTCCTTTGTATTCAAACTGATACTAATTGTAACATTGCGGATGAGATGTGGCAATGTTTTATCTGCCGGAAAGCCAAACCTTACAAAAACGTAAGACAACAGTTGTGATTTGTAATGTGAATCAATGGAACAAGCTTCTGTGTTCCAGTTATAATAAACGAGAAGTAAGAAAACGGGAGAAATGAAAGGAAGGAATGACGATGACATTACTGGAAGTAAAGAATCTGAAAAAAATATATACCACACGATTTGGAGGAAATCAGGTACAGGCGCTTTCCAATGTGAACTTTTCGGTGGAGGAGAAAGAATATGTAGCGATCATGGGAGAGTCCGGATCCGGAAAGACAACACTTTTAAATATTCTGGCAGCGCTGGATAAACCAACATCCGGGAAGGTGTACCTGAAAGGAAGAGATCTGGGAGAGATCCGCAATAAAGAAATGGCAGCATTTCGCCGGCAGAATCTGGGATTTGTATTTCAGGATTTCAATCTTCTGGATACATTTTCTCTGGAGGACAATATCTATCTTCCGATGGTACTTTCCGGCAAAAAGTATCCGGAGATGAGTCAGAAACTCAAACCAATTGCACAGCAGCTTGGAATCACTCAACTTTTGAAGAAGTTTCCATATGAAGTATCCGGCGGTCAGAAACAAAGGGCGGCAGTGGCAAGAGCGCTGATCACGCAGCCCAAGCTGATCCTTGCAGATGAGCCGACAGGAGCGTTGGATTCGCGGGCTGCAGATGAACTGCTTCGCTTGTTTAAGGAGATCAATCAGCAGGGACAGACCATCCTGATGGTGACGCACAGTGTGAAGGCAGCGAGTACGGCAAACAGAGTTCTGTTCATCAAGGACGGAGAAGTGTTCCATCAGTTGTACCGCGGCAATATGAGCAATGAAGAATTGTATGAAAAAATATCCGCAACACTGACTGCGCTGACAACGGGAGGTGAGGACAATGCGTAATGTATTGTATCCAAAGCTGGCTGCGACCAACATTAAGAAAAACGGAAAGACGTATTTTCCGTATCTTCTGACCTGCATTTTGACTGTCATGATGTTTTATGATCTCTTGTTAGTCTCCACCAATTCGGCGCTGGATACCATGCCCGGTGCATCCCAGCTGCGTCTGATCCTGAATTTTGCAGTTACGATCACAGGTGGTTTTTCGGCAATCTTTCTCTTTTATACGAACAGTTTTCTGGTTCGTCAGAGAAAAAAAGAGATGGGATTGTATCAGGTGCTTGGAATGGATAAGACGAACCTGACAAAGATGATGGTCTGGGAGAGCATCTATACTGCGGGCGCAGGTATCCTTGGAGGAATCCTGGCAGGAATCGTATTCGGACGCCTCATCTTTCTGGTACTCCTGAAATTGATCCGGTTTGATGTTGCATTTCAGTTTTCTGTGGAACCGGAGGCTATTTTGATCAGTGCCGGTCTATTTGGAGCTATCTTTCTTGTGATTCTGATCTGGAACATTTTCCAGGTGCAGAGAGTCAATCCGGTGGAACTTCTGCAGGGAGGGAAAAAAGGAGAAAAAGAACCAAAAGCAAACTGGCTGATCGCAGTGATCGGAATTCTTTTGTTGGGAAGCGGATATTATATTGCACAGACGACAGAGTCACCGCTTAGTGCGATCACAAAATTTTTTATTGCAGTAATTCTGGTTATTTTCGGAACCTACGCTCTGTTTACAGCGGGAAGTGTAGCGCTGTTAAAATTATTGAAGAAAAATAAAGCCTATTATTATAAGACAAAACATTTTGTTTCAGTGTCAGGTCTGATCTATCGAATGAAACAAAATGCAGTAGGACTGGCAAATATCTGTATTATGAGTACCATTGTACTGGTATTGATTTCTGCGACAGCATCCTTGTATATCGGGCAGGAAAATATAATGAATACACGTTTTAAGACTGAATTTTCCGCAACATCTGATGAAACAACTCCGGAAAATATACAAGCGATGGAGCGGATCGTGCAGGAAGAGACGCAAAGCCGGGGGCTGGAGATTATTCATGAACAAAAATACCGGTATGTGCCGCTGAGCGCCATGAAATATGACAATCAGCTCAAGTTTGATACGGATTCAGGAAGTGGATATGATGCAGATGCGATGCGAGGCTTGTATGTGATTCCATTGGCAGATTATAATGCACTGGAAGGAACCGATATTTCACTTGCTCCGGATGAAGTGCTGACCTATTTCCCGGATGAAGAGTTTGACAGCGGAGAAATCGTGTTAGGTAAAGAGAATTATCATGTAAAAGAAAACTTGAAGGAATCCAATCTGCAGAAAAAGAAAGAGGCAGATGTGACAAAGAATATTTATCTGGTAATGGCGGATGATGCAGCTGTAGAGCATGTGATACAGCTCTATGGTCCGACCAAAATTCCGATCACGATGCAGTATCTGTTGAATTTTGATATGAAGGGAAATGACACTGCAAAAAGTGAAGCTCTGGAATCCATGAAAGCGCGGATGGAGACAAGCGGCGAGGTGCAGTCATGCTATGTAGAATACAGAGAAGCTTATGCACAGGAATTTTATGGCGTTTACGGCGGGTTTTTCTTCCTTGGAATTTTTGTAGGATTCTTGTTCCTGATGGCGACGGTCCTGATCATTTATTACAAACAGATTTCTGAAGGCTATGATGACAAAGACCGGTATCAGATTATGCAGAAAGTAGGAATGAGTAAGAAAGAAGTCAAAGGATCGATTCACAGCCAGATTTTGACAGTATTCTTTGTTCCGCTTCTTATGGCGATCCTGCATGTGACAGTGGCATTTAAACCGATTACAAAGCTCCTTCTTGTGTTTAATCTGTCAGATACACATTTATCCATGATGTGCACAATTGGAGTATCAGCAGTCTTTGCAGTATTCTATGTGATAGTCTTTGCAATCACGTCAAGAGAATATTATAAGATCGTAAAATAAAAAAGAACAAGTTGCTGTAAATCCGTTATGTATGGATTTTACAGTAGCTTGTTCTTTTTGGTCAATCGTGCTATAATGCAGAAAAGCATAAAATTCTGGTTTTCTAAGCGGAACGATA
>OBWE01000592.1_pt1 | contig 13857 bp, 10 predicted proteins | sample 1476251 | NCBI WGS metagenome assembly OBWE01 (sample SAMEA2580037, study PRJEB22360) | human gut metagenome | biome: human gut; feature: human-associated habitat; material: faeces | place: Denmark | collected 2008/2010
TGCGTTACGGCAGGTTTTCTGGTGTCCAGCGCAAAATATGTTCGCAAGCACTATGGGGACGATATGACTCCGGAACAGTGGCAGCATTTTGCCGGCCCGATGTTCACCGGCTTTGACATGGACCGCACCATGCTGCGCATTTCGGCCATGAATCTGATGCTCCACTCCATCACGAACCCGGAGATCGACTACAAGGACAGCGTGTCGAAGCAAAACTCCATTTGCAGCAAGTATACCGTCTGCCTTGCAAAACCGCCGTTCAAGGGCACTGTGGATGCCGAGAGCATCAACGATGACCTGAAGGCTGTCACCAACACCAAAAAGACGGAACTTCTGTTCCTTGCGCTCTTCCTGCGAATGCTCAAAACCGGCGGACGCTGCGCCTGCATCGTGCCGGACGGCGTGCTGTTCGGTTCCAGCAAGGCGCATCAGAGCATCCGAAAAGAACTGATCGAAAACCATCAGCTGCGGGCGGTCATTTCCATGCCCTCCGGCGTGTTCAAGCCCTACGCAGGCGTGTCCACGGCGGTGCTGGTGTTTACCAAGACCGGCGCAGGCGGCACTGACAGGGTGTGGTTCTACGATATGAAAGCCGACGGCTTCTCGCTGGACGACAAGCGCACCGAGGTGAAGGAAAACGACATCCCGGACATCATCGCCCGGTTCCATAACCTCGACGCCGAAACCGACCGCAAGCGCACCGAGCAGAGTTTCTTTGTGCCCAAAGCGGAAATTGCCGCCAACGGGTATGATTTGTCCATCAATAAGTACAAAGAGACCGAGTATGTGCCGGTGGAGTACCCCTCGACCACGGAGATCCTTGCCGACCTGCATGAGCTGGAAATGGAGATCACCAAAGGTCTGGCAGAGTTGGAGGAGATGGTGTGATGAAAAAACTTCTTCCAGAAGTCTGTACTATTCAGTATGGATTTCCTTTTGACTCTGCAAAATTTTCAGATAGTAATGGAATGCCGCTTATCAGAATCCGCGATGTGGTAAGGGGATATTCTGAAACCTATACAACAGAAGAATATAAGAGTGAATATATCGTACACGAAAATGATTTACTCATCGGTATGGATGGTGAGTTCAACATTGCAAAGTGGGGAAAAACACCCGCACTTTTGAATCAGCGAGTTTGCCGATTAGCACCAAAGGATAGTATTGATAAAGACTACTTATTTTACTTTATGCCCGTCGCACTAAAGCGAATCGAGGAAAAAACGCCGTTTGTCACAGTAAAGCATTTGTCTGCAAAAGAGTTGAACAAAATTGAAATTCCTGTTTTGCCCTTAGAAGAACAAAGAAAAATTGCAGAAACGCTGAGCAAGGTCGATGAACTGATAGCATTTCGAGAGCAACAACTCGCTAAGCTAGATGAACTGGTAAAATCACAATTTACGGAGATGTTTGGAGACCCTATAAACAATCCTATGAAGTGGATTGTTTCCAAAATAGAAGATATTGCAGCGCAAGAGAAAAATGCTTTAAAGGCTGGTCCGTTTGGTTCAGCGTTAAAGAAAGAATTTTATGTTAGATCCGGCTATAAAATTTATGGTCAGGAACAAGTAATATGCGGGGACGCTTCATTTGGTGACTATTATATTGATGAGGAAAAATATAAGGAACTAAAAAATTGCGCAGTACAGGCAGGCGATATTTTAATCAGCTTAGTTGGCACTTATGGAAAAACGCTGATAATGCCGGACAACTACGAAGCGGGCATTATAAATCCTCGCTTGATGAAGATAACACTTAATAAAAATAAGGTGACCCCAATTTATTTCAAGTATTATTTTGAATCGAATGCTTTAAAAGCGTCGATGGATGCCAATACGCATGGCGGAACAATGGGGATTTTGAATCTCGGAATTATTCGACAAATGAAAATTCAGGTACCTCCGCTTTCTCTTCAAAATCAGTTTGCCGCCTTTGTAGAGCGTGTAGACCAGCAGAAGCAGACCGTACAGCAGAGCCTTGAAAAGCTGGAACTGTTGAAAAAAGCGCTGATGCAGGAATATTTTGGGTAAAAGGGTGTGCAATGGTGGAGTTTAGCGGTATAATAACGTTAAACAGAACATTTTACCACGAAAGGAGCATACGATGATGACTTTTGAAGAAGAAAGAGACTACAATAATGCAAAGTTTGATGCAATCAAGGCAAAGAACTCGATTCAAAAGCTGAAACCTGAGCTTCGGGAGCAACTGCTAAAAGAACTGGTTGGAGCAGAAGCGTATGCTGCAATGTGGCAGACATTTAAGCAATTATGCAACGGTCAGAGGTGATATTATGGAACATTTTATTACAAGTGTCCACATCAATGAGGTTCGACATCTAAAAGACATTGAAATCAAACTGAACCCTGAAAAGCGTCAGCATCTTATCCTGACTGGTAAAAATGGCTCCGGTAAAACTTCGGTATTGCAGGCGATGAAAGATTATCTGCAGGCAATCGATGATGGGGTCTATCAGGAATTGTGTATTCGGAGATCCTATAAATCGAATGATAAGCTTTCTGAACTTGAAAAAATTGTTGCCGAAACATTTGCAAAGTATAATTCTGGAGTAGAAGTAGACGTTTCAAATGTAGTAGGCTTAGACCGTTTATATAGTCAGGGAGAATTTGTAACTGCTTACTTTCCGGCAGACAGAAAGACAGTGATTCATCGCGCAAAGGGAGTTCAAGATGTAAAACTAGAAAATCAATACAGTTTGGATGATACACCAGAAAATATTTTGCTGAAATATATGGTTCATCTCAAAACTCAACAGGCATATGCAAAGAATGAAAATGATTTAAGTGTCGAGAAGAAAATCGCGGAATGGTTTTCCCGCTTCGAAAATGCGCTAAAAGTATTGTTGAGCGATGACAGCATCCGATTGATATATGACTATAAAAACTATAATTTTCTAATTGAACAGAAAGGTCGAAATCCATATAGTTTGGATGAACTTTCTGATGGCTATTCTGCAATCATCGGTATTGTCGCAGACCTAATCCTCCGTATGGACCGCAACTGGTTGCTGAAAGGCGAACTGAGCCAGTACGATGTGGAGGGCGTTGTGCTGATCGATGAATTGGAAACGCATCTGCATGTAGAGCTTCAGCGCAAAATTTTGCCTTTCCTGACGGAGTTCTTCCCGAGAATTCAATTTATTATTACAACACATTCGGCTTATATTCTCAATTCTATCAGCAATGCTTGTATTTACGATTTGGAAAAGCAAGTGCGTTTTACAGATTTTTCTTCCTATTCCGTTGATGATATTGCAGAAGGCTATCTGGATGCAACAGCTTTTTCTGATGAGTTACAAAAGAAAGCAAAGCGATATCAGGAGCTTTATGGGCGGACGGACCTTTCCGATGACGAACGCGCAGAACGCGCAGACTTACGAATGGAATTGAAAGATGCGGAAGATGTCCTTTCCAAGATTGAGGGGAAGAAGGTGCTCTAATGGTCAAATTCGAACGACCTGACAGCTCCGAAGCCCATGTAGCAATCGAATCCTTGAAACGAGAAAAACGCAAAGGTAGCGGAAAGTATAATACCAACGAAGTGAATAAAGCACTTGGATTGATGTTTGCACATAAATGCTACCTTTGTGAGAAGAAAGATTTGGACAATCTCCAAATAGAACATCTCGTTCCACATCGTGGAAACCGAGATTTGATGTTCGATTGGGAAAATCTGTTTTTATCTTGCAATCATTGCAACAATATAAAAAACGATAAGTTCACACCGATTCTGGATTGTACAAAAGTTGCAGTTGATAAGAAAATTGCATTTCGTCGGCATAGTGAACCGTTTATGCCAGATAAATTAGAAATTACTGCATTAGAAGACGACGTTGAAACCCGAAACACGGTGGCACTCCTTAACGAAGTATATTATGGCTCGACTGCACAGAAAATCGAAGAGGCCAAAATCATCCGAAAGCAGCTGTCAAAAGAACTGAATGCATTCGAAGAATGTGTAACGGATTACAATGCAGCTGACGGGGAAGACAAAAAAGATTTAGAGCTGTCCATTATGATGAAATTAAAGTGGAATGCTCCCTTTGCTGCATTTAAGCGCTGGATGATTCGTGATGCCAGTGATAAATTTCCAGAATTACTGAAATACTGCCAATAATCGTTCTACATAAAGGAGCTGATTTTTATGTCCAACTTCTCCTATCTCTCCACCCGCCCCGAATATTCCCTCTTCGCTAATTCTGCCATCGAGGCTGAGAAAGTGTTCTCCACCTCCCCGGCGATGTGCGCGGTGGGGTGCCGGAAGGCGTTGGAGCTGGCGGTGAAGTGGGTGTATGCGGCAGATAAGACCATCACGATGCCCTACAAGGACAACCTGCAATCCATGCTGCACGAGCCGAGTTTCCGGTTCGCGGTGGACCGGGACGTGTGGAGCGTGCTGCCCAGCATCGTGAAGGCGGGCAATCTGGCGGTACATACAGGGCACAGCGTGTCGGCGGCGGATGCAGTGTTCAGCCTGCGGGGGCTGTTCGATTTCATCCAGTGGGTGGATTACTGCTACGGCACGGACTATGTGGAGCGCTCCTTTGATGAAACAGCCATCCCCGGCGAAAAGGTAGCACTGGACGAAAAGAAGATCCGGGAGCAGGAAAGCCTGCTGACCCAGAAGGATGCCGAGCTGGAAGCGTTGCGCAAGCAGGTGGAGAGCCTTTCGACGGCGTACACGGCCAGCAAACAGCAGAACCAGCAGAGCCGCAGTTTCACCGCCGCCGACCTGACCGAGGCCGAGACGCGGCGGAAGATCATCGACATCGACCTCAAGGCCATGGGCTGGAAATTCACCGGGCCGGATGCCGATGTGCGCACCGAGTACGAAGTGGACAACATGAACGGCGTGCTGGGGCAGAAGGGCTATGCGGACTATGTGCTGATGGGCAAGGACGGCTTGCCGCTGGCGGTCATTGAAGCCAAGCGCAGCACCAAGGACCCCAACATCGGGCGCAAGCAGGCTCAGCTTTATGCAGACTGTCTGGAGCAGAAGTTTGGCCGCCGTCCGATGCTGTTTACCACCAACGGCTACACCACCTATTTCTGGGATGAGCAGAGCGGCCCGCAGCGTGCCGTGAGCGGGGTGTTCTGCAAGGACGATCTGCAAAAGCTGATGAACCGCCGCACCGAGAAAAAACCGCTGGACACCATCGAAATTGACGATAAAATCACCGACCGCTACTATCAGAAAAACGCCATCCGGGCAGTCTGCGCCCATATTACGCAGGGCTTCCGGCGCAATCTGCTGGTCATGGCAACGGGCACAGGCAAGACCCGCACCGCATCCAGCCTGACCGATGTGCTGAGCCGGGGCGGTCATGTGACCAACGTGCTCTTTCTGGCGGACCGCACCGCGCTGGTCAAGCAGGCAAAGGACGACTTCAAGAAGTATCTGCCCGACCAATCGCTGTGCAATCTGTGCTCCTCCAAGGACGATAAGGCCGCGCGCATCGTGTTTTCCACCTATCCCACCATGCTCAACGCCATCGACAACGCCAAGACCAAGGACGGCGTGCCGCTGTTTTCGCCCGCCCACTTTGACCTCATCATCGTGGACGAGAGCCACCGCAGCATTTTCAAGAAATACCGCGCCATTTTTGATTATTTCGATGCGGTTCTGGTGGGCTTGACCGCCACCCCGAAAACCGATGTAGACCGCAACACCTACGACTTTTTCGAGATGGAGCATGGCATCCCCACCTACGCCTACGATTACGACACGGCGGTCTACACCGACCATGTGCTGGTGCCTTACTACAACTACGAGGTCAAGACGAAATTCACAGAAGAGGGCATCCACTACGACCAGCTTTCACCGGAGGATAAGGCCCGCTACGAGGACGATTTTGCCGAGGACGACACCCTGCCCACCTTCATCCCGTCCGAAAAGCTGAATAAGTTCATCTTCAACGCCAACACCGTGGACACGGTGCTGCAAGACTTGATGGAACGGGGCATCCAGACGGCAGGCGGCGACCGCATCGGCAAGACCATCATCTTTGCCCAGAACAAGCGCCATGCGGAGTTTATCCGGGAACGCTTTGGCAAGCTCTACCCGCAGCTGGAGACCCAGTACCCGGGATTCATCCAGCGGGTGGTCTGCGATGATGCCTATGCACAGTCCATCATTGACGACTTCAAACAGCCGGACAAGCCGCCGTTTATTGCGGTCTCGGTGGATATGATGGACACGGGCATCGATGTGCCGGAGTGCGTGAATCTGGTGTTCTTCAAAAAAGTGCGCAGCAAAACGAAGTTCTGGCAGATGATCGGCCGTGGTACGCGGCTCTGCCCATCCCTTGCCTGCGTGGATGCCATCGACGGCGAATATACGGGCAAACGGCGTTTTCTGATCTTCGACTACTGCGGCAACTTTGAATTTTTCCGTCAGAAACCCAACGGCTACGAGAGCGCGGACACCAAGAGTCTGTCCGAGAGCATTTTCTGCAAGCAGGTGCGCATTGCCGCCGCGCTGCAGGATGGAGCCTATGGGGACGAAAACTACCAGAACTGGCGCAAGATCTTAACGGAGACCTGCCGCGCCGAGGTGGGAGCGCTGAACCCGGAGCTGGTATCCGTGCGGCTGCACCGACAGGCCGTGGAACACTATCAAAAGCCGGAAGCCTTTGTCAGCCTGACTGAAACGGACAAGGGTACTCTGATGAAAGAGGTGGCACCGCTCATCTCGCTGGACGATAAGGACGAGGCCGCCAAGCGGTTCGATAACTTTGTGTATGGCTTGCTGCTCTGTGAACTGGAAGGTCTGCCGGGGCTGGGCCGCGCCCAGAAACAGCTGCGCAGCACGGCGGCAATGCTGGAAGGGAAAGCTACCATCCCGCAGGTGCAGGCAAAGCTGCCCCTCATCCGCGAGGTGCAGACAGACGAATTTTTGACCTCGCATGATCTGCTCCGCTTTGAGGAAATGCGGCAGGAACTGCGGGAGCTCATCAAGTTTCTGGTGGAGGGCGGCGAGGGGCAAAAGCCTGTCTACACGGCCCTTGCCGACCCGGTACTGGAACAGACCGAGGGCAAAACGCTGGATTCCGGCTATGATTTCGGCGAGTACCGGGAACGTGTGAACCGCTACATCATGGAGCACCGCAGCGATACGCTGGCCATCCACAAGCTGACCCAGAACATTCCGCTTTCCCGGGGTGACTATACCGAGCTGGAACATATCTTCACCTGTGAGCTGGGCAGCAAAGAGGACTATGCACGGGAGTTTCGGGATACACCCTTTGGTCTGCTGGTGCGTAAAGTGGCAAAGCTGGACCACGATGCTGCCATGCAGGCGTTTTCCAAGTTCATCAACGACGAATCGCTGAATGCAAAGCAGATCGCGTTCGTGCAGAAGGTCATTCATTACATCGAGCAGAACGGTTATGTGGAAAGCAAAGCGGTGTTGATGAAACCACCCTTTGACCAACCCATCCTGTTTACCCGCCTGTTTGATGGCAAAACAGGGAGTGAACTGATGGATACGATCAATTCGGTGAAGGAGAATGCCACCCATGTGACGGCATAAAGTAGTGGAATGCACTGATAAAAACCGGTATAATTCAGGACTATCGAAAAATGAATATCCTGCAGCGCAGGATGGCAAGTCAGGGAATTTTGAACGATACGCAAACGACTCTGGCTGATTACCTGATGAGCATCGCACAAATTTCCGTGGAGGATGCCGGAGCGATTTATATCGAGTTGAGCAGCATCTGCGGCAATTTTATGGCAAACATCATTCTGCGCATGATTGAAAATTATCACTTCCTGCCCGATATGGCGCGGAAACTGAAAAACAAACAAGCACTGGTGGAAAGCGTAATTGCAAATGAACAGCTGGAGCCTTCCATTACGTCGCCCATCAAAGATGTGTATGATGAACTTGTCAACAGCAAACTGGATATGATCGAGGGCCTCGTGCCGATCTCTGCCATCCAGCATGATGCTAAGATGCAGGAAGCAGAAAGACTTTAAGGGGAGTGCGACTTGTAGTATTGCTTTAAATTATCGAGTTAATCCGCAGGCTGAATAGATTCACTCGAATCGAATGAAAACGAAAAAATGCCCGCTCACCGTGGAGATCCGGCTCCATCGGTGGGCGGGCATATCCAATAAAACACCAGGATACTATTATGCTTTTCGTACTTCAGCTGGGATCTTGTTCTGGCTCAGATATCCCACAGGGAGGGCGCAGAGGTGGAAACTGCGGCGGCACCTGCGCGCATGGCGGCCATGACGTCGGCTTTGTCCCGCAGCAGGCCGCCTGCAATGACAGGCACCTGTGTGCGGGCGCTGATCTCGGCGATGACCCGGGGCATGATGCCGGGAAGGATCTCGACAAAATCCGGCTTGCCCTGCTCCAGCTGACCGGACAGGCTGGTCAGCGAGAGGGAATCCAGGATGAATGCCCGCTGGACGGTCAGCAGGCCGCGGTGGCGCGCCCGGCGGATCAGGGTCGGGCGGGTGGAGATGATGCCGTCCGGGTGGCACAGGGCGTTGAGGGAGTCCACCGCGATCTCCCGCGACGAAAGGCCGTCCACAAGGTCGATGTGAACCACGGCCAGTTTTCCGGCATCATGTATGCGGTGCACAAGCCCGTCTACGGTGAGCAGGGTGCTCGCCAGCAGAAAAACGGCGCTGCAGGGCGAGGCCAGCGCAGCAGTCAGGGCTTCGTCCGTTTTCACGGCGGCGATCACCGGTTCGTCCAGCAGGGTTTCAGCAAGAGGATGCATTGGGTAAGACTCCTTTCGAGCCAGATTTACAGAGATAGGGAGCAATCAGAAGATACGGCCCTTTCAGAAAACTCTAAAAGGGCCGCACCATGCGCAAACCAAGTTTATAAAAAATTGAGGGGTTTGTAAAGAGGATTAAAGAGGCATTATTTATGTGCCTGCACGGCTGCATTATTTTTCTTCAGCAGTACAGCGCATGCTATGGTAACTACAAAGCCGATCGCGATCAGTGCGTAGACCAGAGCAGTGCCAGCGTACTGTGTTCCGGGGGTGTGCACGCGAATCTCGCAGATGCCCCACTCGCTGACAGCTGCAAGAACGCCGCAGAAGATGCCGCCAAGGTAGGGATTGCCCGTGTGCTGGTACAGGAGACGACAAATCAGGATCGCAACAAAGATGAAGCCGGGCAGCGCATACACTGCAGTTGCGGCAGAAGCCAGACCGCCGAACATCGGGTTCGAGCCGGTAGCCTTGAAGATGCCGTAAACGTAGCAGAGGATGAACAGAGTGGGAACCGACGCGATAAAGCTGATCAGAAGGTTAGAAAGCAGCTTGCTTTTGCCGAGCGCCGTGCTAAAGTTAAAACTGTTGACGCTGATAGACATGGCAATGTAGTACACGAAATACATGGGTACAACAAGGAGCATACCCGGGATGCGGTTGGCTCCAAACTTCATAAAGCCCCAGTAAACGATCAGGAAGTTCACATCCACAAAATAGTCGACGGCAAAAACCATCAGGATCAGGGCAAAGACTGCAAGCAGGGCCGCGCCGATGGATTTGAGGAGTGCATGCCCGGAAATAGCGATGCCGGTATTCCGGAAGGAGAAACCGTGTTTTTTGCCGTAGGCCATGTACCACACCGTGCACAGAACAAGAGTCAGTGCGCCGCACAGCAGAGAGATCAGGCCGTGGTACGCAGGGTTGGCCGAGTGGAAAAGTGCATCACGGTAAGATGCCAGTCCCTGCTTGTTCAGGAATCGAATAATGAGGATGGACAGGACGGCACTGATGATCTGGATGCCCCAGAACCATGCAACTGCGTTCTTATCGCCAACTGGGCGAAGGTCCTGCTCGCCATTGTCGGCACACTGGAATGTCTTGACGGAGTTGACCAGCCAAACCATCAGAGACCCGGCAAACAGCAGCAGACCGGACAGGGCGATGATCTTGAAGATGTTCCAGATGGTATAGGTGTAGCTGCTGGCGCTCAGAGCAGTGCTAGTGGGCATAACACGGTTAAAGAAGGTCAACACACGGTTCATGACCAGCGGGGACCACCAACCAGCCATATGCGTCTCGTTAGAAACAAAGATCTGGCGGCTTCCGGTCTTTCCGCCGTAATCCTGCTCATAAACGGTCTCTGCCACGCGCTGTTCACTGGTGGTTGCGGGGTCGATACCGAAATACAGGAAGGACTGTGCACTGTTGTTGATCACATATTCTGCCGGGCTGGAAAGGTTGGCTGCATACTTGTTGGCGTCGTTGGAATAGGTACCGTTATCATTAGCTTTTTCCGAGAAGAAGAACTCGTCGTTCTTGTCTGCGAGAACTGCGACATCTCGGGCACCGTAAACATCGGTGTAGCCCTCGCTGTTACGCACGATGGGATCGCTGTGGATCAGGAAAATGGCCTTGACAACATTCAGACTGTCGTTATCGCACTGCAGTGCTTCGCCAGCTGCCTTGCCACCGCGGGAGTAGCCCAGCAGCGAAACTCGGTCGGTATCAACGTAGGGCAGAGTCACGCCGTAGCGTACCGCATCATAAAGGCCGCGGCCCTGGGTGAGCCATTCGGAGTCCGGCAGAGGTTCGCTTTCGCCCATGCCGTACATATCCACGCCGATCGCAACATAGCCGCGGCGGGCGAGCTCAATGCAGTAGTGCTGCATTTCTTCTTTGTTGTTGTTTCCGCCATGCTGTACAAAAATAGCGGGCGCAGGCGTTTCAGCGGTGGCGTTTTCCGGAATATAAACATCCATCGCAAGGGTATGACCGGATTCGGATTCAATGGTAACGTTCCGGATGGTCGTTTTACCGGAGTTCGTCTGTAAAATGAAAGAACCGGCAATGCCTACGATGATGAGCGCGATGCTGACGATGAGACTGATCAGTGGCCTTGAAAGTTTTTTCTCGTTCATATGGGGGACCTCCTTTTTGAATCTGATTTTTCCGTAATAAAAATGGGGACGCACTGCATCTGGACGATACAGTGCATCCCCATCTCACTTCTCTTGGGATGCTTCTAGTATAGCGTTTTGTAACAAAATGTCAATAGAAAATAAACAATTAAAAAATATTTTGTACGTGAACCATAAAGTCGGGCGAAAACTATCAATGCTCTGCCCAGTCGCAGCTGCGGCCCACAGCCTTGTGCCAGCCGGAGAGCAGACGGGTGCGCTCGGCCTCGTCCATCTGCGGGGCAAAGGTCATGTTGCAGTGCCACAGGCTGCGGATCTCGTCCCGGTCCTTCCATACGCCGGTGGCAAGGCCCGCCAGATAGGCTGCGCCCAGAGCGGTCGTCTCCCGGATGGCCGGGCGCAGCACGGTCTTGTTCAGGATGTCGGCCTGGAACTGCATCAGGAACTGGTCGCGGGATGCACCGCCATCCACCTTCAGCGAGGTGATGGGTACGCCGGTGTCCTTTTCCATAGCAGCCACGAGGTCTGCGCTCTGGTAGGCAATGGATTCTTCCGCCGCGCGGATGATGTGGTTCTGGGTGGTGCCGCGGGTGATGCCCACAATGGCACCGCGGGCGTACATATCCCAGTACGGTGCACCCAGACCAGTAAAGGCCGGCACGATGTAAATGCCGCCGTTATCCGGCACCTTCTGGGCATAGTATTCCGCATCGCGGCTCTCCTGGATCATGCGCAGGCCGTCGCGCACCCACTGGATCACGGCACCGCCCACAAAGACGCTGCCCTCCAGCGCGTACTCCACCTTACCGTTCAGGCTGATGGCGATGGTAGAGATCAGGCCGTTCCGGCTGCGGCAGATGGTGTCGCCGGTGTTCATCAGCAAAAAGCAGCCGGTGCCGTAGGTGTTCTTGGCCTCGCCCTTGCGAAAGCAGCTCTGTCCGAACAGCGCAGCCTGCTGGTCACCGGCAATGCCGGCCACCGGGATCTGCACACCGCACAAATCGGTGGTGCCGTAGACCTCGCTGGAATCCGTCACGCGGGGCAGGATGCAGCGCGGGATATCCAGCGCTTTGAGCAGGGTGTCATCCCAGTCCAGCGTGCGGATGTTATACAGCATGGTGCGGCTGGCGTTGGTGCGGTCGGTGACATGCACTCTGCCGCCGGTCAGCTTCCAGACCAGCCATGTGTCCACAGTGCCGAACAGGATCTCCCCTGCCTCGGCCCGCTCCCGCGCACCGGGCACATTGTCCAGGATCCACTTGATCTTCGTTGCGGAGAAATAGGCATCGGGCATCAGGCCGGTATTCTCCCGGATGTAGTCTGCCATGCCGGGCCGCTGCAGCAGTTCATCCACCAGCGGAGCCGTGCGGCGGCACTGCCAGACGATGGCATTGTAGATGGGGCGGCCGGTGGCCTTTTCCCATAGGATGGTGGTCTCCCGCTGGTTGGTGATGCCAATGGCGGCGATATCGTGGGCATCGACACCGCTCTGGGCCACCACCTCGTTCATAACTCCATACTGGGTGGACCAGATCTCCATAGGGTTGTGCTCCACCCAGCCCTGCTGCGGATAGATCTGCTCAAACTCGCGCTGCTGCACCGCAATGATATTCTGCTCATTGTCGAACAGGATGGCACGGCTGCTGGTGGTTCCCTGATCCAACGCCAGAACATATTTTGTACTCATGCTTTTGCTACCTCCGTATCGTTTCAGGAGTGTGTATCACAGATTTCGCGTTGCCACGACATCCACGCCGGTGCCGCACACATCTGCCAGCACCACCTGTCCGGTGCGGACGGGGGCGTGCAGGGTGACGCGATCCAGCGCAGCCATGACCTCGGTCATCTTCTCTTTGGGCACGGCCTGCGCAGTCTTTACCGGGCAGCGCGGGTACAGCCCACTCTCCACCCGCACGGTGCTGGTGATGATGCGGGTGGGATGGGTCAGCTCTTCCCTGCCGTAGGCGGCACCGTTGGGGCAGGCGTTTCCAGTTACATTATAATCATTTTCCGGGTCCACCTGCAAGTGGCAGCCGCAGGGACAGCAGATGCAAATGACTTCTTTGATGCTGCTCATTCTGCAATAACCTCCTCTACCGCAACGGTCAGCGGGCCGTCTGCTTTTTCCAGCAGGACTTTTGGAAGTGCGATGTGTTCCATCTCACCGGGTGCCATGCGCTGGCGCTTGAACCGGGCCAGCTGCCTGCCGCCGCAGGTCACGGTGATCTGGCTGGGGCCGTAGTTCTGCCGCACGCGGAAGGAGATGTTCACGCTCCTGTCCACATCAGCGGGGCGCACCCGCTGCGGCACGGTGTAGCCCACGCCATTGCCCGGAACAAGGTCAAGCACAACCGTATCGGCGGCTTCGCCCTTCAAAACATAGGCCGCCGCAGAAGCACCGGCAAGGTCGCTTTCGCCCGAAACGAAGTCCACCAGATCATGCACGTGCACCACATTGCCGCAGGCGAACACGCCGGGGATGCCGGTCTCCATATTCTCGTAGACCACAGCGCCCTTGGTGTGAGGGTCCATGGGGATGCCCGCCTGCCGGGTCAGCTCATTTTCCGGGATCAGGCCGACGCTGAGCAGGATGGTGTCCACATCAAATTCCATCTCGGTGCCCGGGATGGGGCGGCGGTTTTCGTCCACCTTGGCAACGGTGGCCTTTTCCACGCGGGCCTTGCCCTGAATATCCACGATGGTATGGGACAGATACAGGGGGATGTCGAAGTCCTGCAGGCACTGCACGATGTTGCGGGTCAGGCCGCCGGAATACGGCATGACCTCCACGCAGGCCAGTACTTTGGCACCTTCCAGCGTCATGCGGCGGGCCATGATCAGGCCGATGTCGCCGCTGCCGAGGATGAGCACCCGCTTGCCTACCAGATAGCCCTCCATGTTGACATAGCGCTGGGCAGCACCGGCGGTGTAGATGACGGCGGGGCGGGTGCCCGGGATGCC
>OBWE01000598.1_pt1 | contig 13662 bp, 6 predicted proteins | sample 1476251 | NCBI WGS metagenome assembly OBWE01 (sample SAMEA2580037, study PRJEB22360) | human gut metagenome | biome: human gut; feature: human-associated habitat; material: faeces | place: Denmark | collected 2008/2010
GTTACTTTTGCACGACTAAACATTATTATGTTAAAGCAGAAATGAATATTACAAAGATTATTAGTAAGACTTTCGATTCCCGTTTAAAACAAATAGACCTTTATGCTAGTCAGGCTAGTGAGATACAGCACCGTGTGCTGAGTCGCTTAGTGAACCAAGCTGCACAGACAGAGTGGGGAAAAAAGTACGACTACGCCTCCATCCGTAGCTATGAGGATTTCAGAAACCGCCTTCCAATACAGACTTATGAGGAAATAAAGCCTTATGTAGAACGCTTGCGGGCGGGGGAACAGAATCTGCTTTGGCCATCGGAAATACGCTGGTTTGCCAAATCATCCGGAACGACCAATGATAAAAGCAAATTCCTGCCTGTCAGCAAAGAAGCTCTGGAAGACATTCACTATAGAGGCGGTAAAGATGCTGCGGCACTCTACTTCCGCATCAATCCGGACAGTCACTTTTTCTCGGGAAAAGGGTTGATTCTGGGAGGCAGCCATAGTCCGAACCTCAACTCCAACCATAGTTTGGTGGGAGACTTGTCGGCGATTCTGATTCAGAACGTCAATCCGTTAATCAATTTCATTCGTGTGCCGAGCAAGAAAATCGCTTTGATGAGCGAATGGGAAACCAAAATAGAAGCAATAGCCAACAGTACTATTCCGGTCAATGTGACCAGTTTGTCCGGTGTACCCTCATGGATGCTGGTACTTATCAAGCGTATTCTCGAAAAGACCGGCAAACAAACTCTGGAGGAAGTGTGGCCGAATCTGGAAGTATTCTTCCACGGCGGAGTGGCTTTCACCCCTTATCGTGAGCAGTACAAACAGGTGATTCACTCAAAGAAGATGCATTATGTAGAGACCTACAACGCTTCCGAAGGGTACTTTGGTACGCAGAACGATCTTTCAGACCCTGCCATGTTGCTGATGATCGACTACGGTATTTTCTACGAGTTCATTCCATTGGAAGAAGTTGATAAGGAAAATCCACGCGCTTACTGCCTCGAAGAGGTGGAGCTTAACAAAAATTACGCAATGGTGATTTCTACGTCCTGCGGATTGTGGCGATACATGATCGGTGATACGGTGAAGTTTACCAGCAAGAACCCATATAAGTTCGTCATCACAGGACGTACGAAGCATTTCATCAATGCTTTTGGAGAAGAACTGATTGTAGATAATGCCGAAAAAGGCTTAGCTAAGGCTTGTGCCGAGACAGGTGCACAGGTGAGCGAATACTCTGCCGCACCGGTATTTATGGACGAACATGCCAAATGCCGTCATCAATGGCTGATAGAATTTGCCAAGATGCCGGATTCCGTAGAGAAATTTGCCGCAATACTTGATGCTACATTGAAAGAAGTAAATTCGGACTATGAGGCGAAGCGTTGGAAAGATATTGCTCTGCAACCACTGGAAGTCATCGTTGCGCGTCCGGGATTGTTCCATGACTGGCTGGCACAGAAGGGAAAATTAGGCGGACAGCACAAAGTGCCCAGATTAAGCAATACACGCGAGTATATAGAGTCAATGCTGGTGCTGAACAACGAATAAAGTTATCCGAATAAATTAAATCATTATATGACAGAAAGTATCCTACAGTGTACATAATATGCACTGTGGGACTTTTTTTGTATCACCAGCTTGCAACTGGTATCTGCAACGCTATAAGCAACAGATAAAGAATAAAATGAGTCGATTCTGTTACAGATGGCAGATGATTTTTACTTTTTCAAACTTTATAGAGACTGAAGCAATGATTCTTCTACAATGATTCCACCGCCTAACAACAAGCCATCTTTATAGAAGGCAGCAGCCTGCCCGGATGCGATTGCCGTCAACGGTTCGTGAAGTTGTACATGCAGGAAATTATCCGGTGTAACTGTCACAGTACAATGATTTTCCTGTTTCCGATAGCGAATCTTCACAATGATATCCGCATGCCCTAACAAACGTTCCCGATTAACAATATTCCAATCTTTAAGTAACATCTCCGTTTTCTCCAAAGCCTGTAGGGAAGCGAGTACTACTTCATTCTTTTCCGGGCGAATTTCCTTCACAAAGACGGCACGATTCAAATGAATGCCCAAGCCACGCCGTTGTCCGACGGTATAAAAAGGATAACCCTCGTGCCAGGCTATAAAATCTCCCTTTTCATCGACAAATCGTCCACGTCTGACCTCCGCTGACCAAGTCTGACCTGCACTGACCTGGGGCTGACCTACGCTGACCTGTGGCTGACAATTGCTGACCAACCACTTTTTCAGAAAGCTTCGATAATCCATCGGGCAAAAGCAAACGCCCAGACTGTCCCTTTTCACCGCCACTTTCTGAAATCCCCGTTCAGCAGCAAAGACACGTGCTTCCACTTTGGTAATATCTCCCATCGGAAGCAACATTCTCCGAAGAATATCCTGTTTGAGTCCCCATAAGAAAAAGGTCTGATCCTTGTCCGAATCGGCAGCGTAAGTTATATAACAGGTATCATCCACCTTTACTTTCCGTACATAATGCCCCGTAGCAATATAAAAAATCCCCATTTCATCGGCAATTTTGGATAGAAGAGGCCATTTCAGATAGTTATTGCATAATGTGCAGGGCACAGGAGTATGTCCCACCATATATTCACGCACAAAATATTCGATGATCTGTTTGCGGAATATCTCACGGGCATCATACGTGATATGGCGGATTCCCAAACGCTCTGCCAAATGGCGGGCATCTTCCAGATATTCGGTCGAGTCGTTCAACTCATAGAAACGGAAAGTAACTCCGGTCACCTCATATCCGGCTTCCAGCAATCGCATGGCAGCTACGGAACTGTCCGTACCGCCACTCATTCCTAACAATACTCGTTTGTTTTCTTCCATCATGCTGCAAAATTAAGGATTTTCCCGTATCTTTGTTTGTTAAAGCCTAAAGAGAATGGAAGAGAAAGCAAATACCGGACAAGTTATCATCGTTTTAACCGAACATCTGACGTTCGGCACACTGCTGATTCCTTATATGGCAGAGAAATCTGACGACGGTACATACCAACTCATTGAACAGGCTTTTCACGCTTCACCCGAAGCAATCAGCCGAATGAACGAGGCCGAGCAACAAGCTATCGACATCGCCTCACATTATACAGAGAAATATCTGATGGGGATCTATTCGCGCGAGAAAACAGTATCCCGTTTTCTGCGTAAATTATCCGAAGATCCGGAACGGGTAAAGAACAATATCCGCCCATTCATCGAGAAAAAGTTGCAGGAGATGCTGGCATTGATACGCCATCATAATCTGCCTCTGTATCAGAAACAGGTCGGAAGCAAACTGCTATATGCGCATCATGCCTATCATGTGCACCCTCATGACGTAGAGATCCGTTTTACGTTTCTTGCCGACGAGACCAATTTCCGCTACCAGCTGCAATGCTATTATGACGGGCAGCCGCTCTCATTAAGTGAGCAGAAGCCTGTTATCGTGCTGACCTCCTCACCGTCTGCCCTTTTACTGGGAATGGAGCTGTACTTCTTTCCGCATATTGAGAGCGTACGCATTCTGCCCTTTACCAAGAAAAAGAAAATCAGCGTCCCTGCTTCCCAAATCGAGAAATATATCGATAACATCGTCATTCCGATAGCACGCTATCATGAAATTACGACTCAGGGACTGAATATCATTGAAGAGACGTATGCCTGCGAAGCTGTCCTGTCTCTTGAAGATACCATTTACGACGAACAGATGTTGCGGCTTAGCTTCCGTTATGGTGACCAGTCATTTACTCCCGACACCGTGACCGAAATGAAGAAGATCATTTACCGGAACGATTTCGGCGAGATATTCTTTTTCCGTCGGGATAGCGATGCCGAAGAAGAGAAGCTCCGGATGTTAACAGATTCCGGCTTGCAACGAGTCAGCGACGTTCATTTCAAGCTGTCGCCCGATGCACCCGAAAAGACAATTACCGAATGGATCAGTACATATCGGAAGATGCTCCAACAGTCTTTTCTGCTGACAGGAAACATGGGGAATACTCCTTACTGTCTGGACGAAATCCGCATCGAACAGAGTTGTGATGATGAGCCCGACTGGTTTGAGCTACATATCACGGTAGTCATCGGCAATCTGCGTATCCCTTTCTCACGCTTCCGCAAGCACATCCTTGAAGAGAAAAGAGAATTTCTGTTACCGGACGGACGCATGATTCTTTTACCGGAAGAATGGTTCAGCAAATATGGAAACCTGTTGGAACTGGGCACCCAGACGGAGACGGGGATTCGTCTGAAACCGACCTTTGTCGGTGCCGTACAATCGGCTTTAGAAGAGAACGGACCTAAAGACCTGCCTTTCAAGAGAGAGATACGTAATGTTCCTGTTCCCCAAGGACTGAAAGCGGAACTACGACCCTATCAGCAGAAGGGATTCTCATGGATGGTGCAGCTGAACAAGCAAGGATTCGGCGGCTGCCTGGCAGATGATATGGGACTTGGAAAGACACTTCAGACGCTGACGCTGCTGCAATATATATACAAACCGCTTTCTCCCGATGCGGTCACTGCTCCTACAAAGCCCGTATTTACAGAAAGCACAGCTTCCGACAATCAGCCGGACAAAGAATGTACTGCCGGTAATCCTCCCGCCAAAGAGCAGATAGCAGATGCCGAAGGACAGTTCTCTTTATTTTCGTTCTCCTCCGAAGATGAACTACTGCCGGATGCACGGGAAATCAGAAAGAAAAACAGACCGAAAGAAGATGGTCACAGACAGGAACACGGAAAGAACTCCTGTAAACCTGCCACTTTGATCGTTGTCCCCACTTCCCTGCTCCACAACTGGCGAAGAGAGGCTAAACGCTTCACGACTCTTGCGATAGCGGAATATAACAGCAACACCACGTTTCCCAAAGGACATCCGGAAAAGTTCTTCAATCATTTCCATCTGATATTCACGACTTATGGGATGATGAGGAATAACATTGATATTCTCCACTCCTACACATTCGAATACATCGTACTTGATGAGAGTCAGAATATCAAGAACAATGATTCCCTTACTTTCCGTTCGGTCATCCAGTTGCAGGGCAAGCACCGGATTGCACTTACCGGTACGCCTATCGAGAACTCTCTCAAAGATTTGTGGGCACAGTTCCGTTTCCTGCAACCGGACCTATTAGGAGAAGAAAGCGCTTTTCATAAGCAATTTATCATTCCGATCCGGCAAGGAAACGTCCGTATGGAGAAAAGGCTGCAACAGATCATCGCTCCGTTTATCCTTCGCAGAAGCAAAAGCGAGGTAGCGCCGGAACTTCCCCCGCTTACCGAAGAAACGATCTATTGCGCCATGTCCGAAAAGCAGAGTGAGAGCTACGAACAGGAGAAAAACAGCCTCCGCAACATATTACTCCAGCAACCCGAAAACAGAGACAGATACCATATGTTCAGCATCCTGAACGGTATCCTGCGTCTCCGTCAACTGGCTTGCCATCCGCAGCTTATCTTTCCCGACTTCGACGGGATATCGGGAAAAACGGAACAAATCATCGATACCTTTGACACACTAAGAAGTGAAGGACATAAGGTACTTATTTTTTCTTCCTTTGTCCGGCATCTGGAGATACTTGCCGAGGTATTCCGCCAACGGGGCTGGAAGTATGCTCTGCTGACCGGTTCCACCAACAACCGACCTTCCGAAATCGCCCATTTCACCGAGCAAAAGGATGTGCAGGCATTCCTTATTTCTTTGAAAGCAGGAGGAGTCGGTCTTAACCTTACACAAGCCGATTATGTATTTATCATTGATCCCTGGTGGAATCCTGCTGCCGAGTCACAAGCCATCGCCCGTGCACATCGTATCGGTCAGGATAAACAGGTTATCGCCTATCGTTTTATTACTCAGAACAGTATCGAAGAAAAGATTCTCCAACTACAGGAGGACAAGAGGAGGCTGGCAGAAACATTTATTACGGATAGTGAGGCACTGCCTGCACTGAGCAATGAGCAGTGGGCGGATTTGCTGAAATAACAATCAAACATCTCACTATTGCACCATAAAAGTGCATAATCTAAGCATATTTTAATTACCACGCACTTTGTAGTCATCCATTTTCTCCTATCTTTGCAAACCAAAACAATGCGACATGAAATACAAACTCATAGTGCTCGACCTCGACGGCACACTCACCAATTCTAAAAAGGAAATCTCTTCCCGCAACCGGGAAACGCTGATACGCATACAAGAACAAGGTATCCGTCTGGTACTTGCATCAGGGCGACCGACTTACGGCATCGTACCGCTCGCCAACGAGTTACGCATGAATGAGTTCGGCGGATTTATCCTGTCCTATAACGGTGGAGAGATCATCAACTGGGAAACCAAAGAAATGATGTACGAGAATGTACTGCCCAATGAAGTCGTTCCGGTACTCTACGAATGTGCCCGCACCAATCATCTAAGCATACTGACTTACGACGGAGCAGAAATAGTGACCGAAAACTCACAAGATCCGTACGTACAAAAAGAAGCCTTCCTCAATAAAATGGCGATACGGGAAACAAACGACTTCCTGACTGACATCACCCTGCCGGTAGCCAAGTGCCTCATCGTCGGGGATGCCGGCAAGCTGATTCCTGTAGAATCCGAGCTTTGCATCCGCCTGCAAGGAAAGATCAATGTCTTCCGTTCGGAACCTTATTTCCTGGAGTTGGTTCCGCAAGGTATCGACAAGGCTTTATCCCTTAGCGTACTGTTGGAAAATATAGGAATGACACGCGAGGAAGTGATAGCTATAGGCGATGGCTACAATGACCTGTCGATGATCAAATTCGCTGGTATGGGCATAGCGATGGGCAACGCGCAGGAGCCTGTGAAGAAGGCTGCCGACTACATTACACTGACTAATGACGAAGATGGGGTTGCGGAAGCGATAGAGAGAATCTTCAACGTCCCATAAGGCATTCTTCCTTCAGCAGATCAGACAAAATCCCTTGCAAGTTAAGTTGAAATCAATTATTTATTCTAACTTTGCACTTCCAATAGAACAAATATAAAATGTTATGGAACATCAACTTACCATTTACAACACGTTAGATAGAAAGAAAGAATTGTTCGTACCGCTTCACGCACCGCATGTAGGCATGTATGTATGCGGACCGACAGTATACGGTGATGCTCACTTGGGACATGCCCGTCCCGCCATCACATTTGACGTACTCTTCCGTTATCTGACTCATTTAGGATATAAAGTACGCTATGTACGCAATATTACCGATGTCGGTCATCTGGAGCATGATGCTGACGAAGGAGAAGACAAAATAGCCAAGAAAGCCCGTCTCGAAGAATTGGAGCCTATGGAAGTCGTTCAGTATTACCTGAACCGCTATCATAAGGCAATGGAAGCACTGAATGTACTTTCTCCCAGCATCGAGCCGCACGCTTCGGGTCACATTATCGAACAAATCCAGCTCGTACAGAAGATTCTGGACGCCGGATACGCTTACGAAAGCGAAGGTTCCGTCTACTTTGACGTAGCTAAATATAATAAGGACTATCATTACGGCAAACTCTCCGGCCGCAACCTCGACGACGTACTGAATACCACCCGCGACCTCGACGGACAAAGCGAAAAACGTAATCCCGCCGACTTCGCCCTCTGGAAAAAAGCGCAGCCGGAACACATTATGCGCTGGCCTTCGCCATGGAGCGACGGTTTCCCCGGATGGCATGCCGAATGTACCGCCATGGGACGCAAGTATCTGGGCGAGCACTTCGATATTCACGGAGGAGGAATGGACCTGATCTTCCCGCATCATGAATGTGAGATCGCACAGTCGGTAGCTTCGCAAGGCGATGACATGGTTCACTACTGGATGCACAACAACATGATTACCATCAACGGTACGAAGATGGGTAAATCACTCGGCAACTTCATCACGCTGGATGAATTCTTCAACGGTACTCACAAGTTGCTGGCACAAGCCTACACTCCGATGACCATCCGTTTCTTCATCCTGCAAGCTCACTATCGCAGCACTGTAGACTTCAGTAACGAAGCATTGCAAGCTTCGGAAAAAGGGCTGCAACGTTTGATAGAAGCAATCGAAGGACTCGACAAGATCACTCCGGCCGCAACAACTTCGGAAGGTATCAACGTGAAAGAGCTGCGTGCTAAATGCTACGAAGCTATGAATGACGACTTGAATACTCCTATTGTCATCGCACAGCTTTTCGAAGGTGCCCGCATCATCAATAATATCAACGCAGGAAATGCAACGATCTCCGCAGAAGATCTGAAAGACCTGAAAGAAACTTTCCACCTGTTCTGCTTCGACATCATGGGGCTGAAAGAAGAAAAAGGTTCTTCCGACGGTCGCGAAGCCGCTTATGGCAAAGTCGTTGATATGCTTCTTGAACAACGCATGAAAGCAAAAGCCAACAAGGACTGGGCTACTTCCGACGAAATCCGTAATACATTGACTGCACTCGGATTTGAAGTGAAAGATACGAAAGATGGCTTCGAATGGAGATTAAACAAGTAATTCAAGTTCTCCCTAGCAAACTGTCTCATTAACCGCATATAAAACTGAGGGTCGATTCTTCGCTGAACCGACCCTCTTTCTTTCATAGAAACACAAACATCAATACCTATTTAAATTATCTCTTCATTTATTTTCAAGAATCATTTCCACCGGTTGTCCATGCTGACAAGTTACATCCAGTATCGTATGGGCACCTTTATATTCAAGCCTTACATTCGCCGGTGTCTCCAAGAAACTCCAGCGGCCTTTCAGCTCTATTATTTTACGAACAGGGCGGCTCGGTTCTTTTGTCGTATACGTCTTTTCCGCAATATTCAAGTTTGGGTCACAGACGCTGAGACGAATCGCCTTTTTTCCCTCTGCCGCATACATGACCATCGTTTCCGCAGGAATGGAAGTAACCACCAGCTTATCGTCAGCAGACCGATAATCTTCAAAAACAGCATATCCGGTTATACCCGTTTTCCTGTCATAGACAATATGCGCAGTCTGATCACGTTGCCATACTTCGTATGCAGGCGTTTTCTTCAGTTCATCCAAATCCGAAGCTGAAGGCTGAATCAGTACCATATATTCATAAGTAGCATTCTTCGGGGCGTTGCCATGTTCAATCCAGGCAGAAGAAAACGTTCCTGTAGTCTTTTCGCGGGTTTTCTCATGACGCGACTCCTGTTCGGCTATCTGTGAACGAAGGGTTCCGTCAACTACATGATAATAATTATCATAGCCGTCGTGCAACCAATAGTTATCCTTACCTGTCTTCTGCTCTTTGCCGTTAAATTTCGTCTGGAAGAGAGTGGTCTCCGTAGGATAGTCAGCATTGCTGTTCGTGATGCCTGTTCCGAGGCAGATCATCCGGTTATCAAAACAGAAGACGGATTTACGGGCTACAAAGTCAGGAGTAAAGTTCTCATAATCACGTTCCGTCAGTTTCATTGCAAACATTCCGTTCATGCCGCCTAAAGAGCTGCTTCCGGAAAAGTTTTCCGTAGACCGTGCCATCGTCGTACCTTTCAGGGGACTGTCCAAGAGTTCAAAAGGAAGATGAATGGTAGTCGTACCGGGCAGACGGTTCCAGTCCCATCCTTCCTGTACAAAACCACTTCCGGCACGGGAGACGGGATTTCCTTTTCCCATAATCTGTACCGATCCGTAGCTTTGATAACGTCCGTAACGATTATCTTTCGCATAGATTTCAGCACCCCATACATCTGTGGTATATCCTTTCAGTGTCACCATCCAGTCTGCACGGCGGAAAATACCTGCCGATCCATAGTTATAAACAAAAAAACCGTGGGGAGCCTGTGCAGGCTGAATACCTTCTTTTCTGAAGAAATGTGCATTCCTTGTATTCCGATCACGTATCAGACGCAAATAATCGGTGGCCAGTCCATGATCGAATGTATTTCCCTGACCGGACAAGTCTCCTGACAATGCAATATTGGCAAATGCTTCTATATCATCGCTTCCCATCTTTCCGCCAAAAGGATGGCGACCGCTAATGCCTGTCCCCCATTCGTAAAGGTTACAATAATTGCGCATGGCGAGAAAGGCAGACTTGATATGTTGACGTGCCTCTTCCGTCAGTTCAAATCCGGTCCCGTTGGTGAGAGCGATAAATTGGCCGATGGTAGCCAGTACTCCGGTTGTATAGCCGGGATAAAAACCTCCGTGATGAAAGGTCGTTCCATCTACTTTGATACCGCCGAGAGTGCCCGGAGTATAATTCAGCGATGAAGACAACCAGCGCGACAAACCATTCAAAGCCTGTTCCTGTTCCCTTGCATCGGGGAACATCATGGCGGAGATAAACTTTGCCATCAAGAGCGTATGCCATGAATCCAGTAATTCATCCCGCTCCGGCGGACACGGTTGACGGGTCTCCTGTAAAGCAGCCCAGAAACGTAAAGTGGATAGATAGGCATCCCGGTGAGGATGTTTATAAATCGCGTCCCGCATGAGCCAGGCGGTAGTATATATTTTACGTACCTGATAGCCGTAATGATGGTTCGTCCCCATGCCGCTGCCAAAAGCGAATCCCTGATCCATTGCATAGTCGAATACGGTAAAATAGTTCTTCTTCGATGTCTCATTCTGATTGTAGAAGGCATCGTATGCAAAACCGGCAAGCATCGTTTCGATATCATTCCATGACATCTCTCCTTTCTTCTTGTCTTGCTCGTCCGGTGCTACAACAGGAGTTCCGGTAAAGCCGGTCCCGGCTGTGGAGGGAGTGATGGCAGCTCTTTCAAAAGTCTTCTTTGCAGCGTTGATCTGTCCTTGGGGAGCTTTCTTCACATCGAGAAATTCAGTCAGGCGTTGTTCGATTGTTTTCAAGTCCTTCTTTTGTCGGGCTGTCAGTTTAGAAAGCAAGGGGACATCATAAGACTGCTGTTCCCACTTCCATACAAGACACCAATGCCAGAGGTCACGATTGGAAAGACCGTTGTTAGCTGGCAGTTGTTGGTCCGGTGTCGTGCGCAGGTTCATCTTCTTTTCCGGAAAGGTCAGGCGATCCAGAAAGATGCGCCCTTTACGGTCGGGAGCGACCAGACGATAAGAAACTATATTTTTATCTTTCTTATCCCCGTTCATGTAGGCGAAAGATATCCAGCAAGCCCGCCAGCCTGCCGCTTGCAGATGATACGTGAACCAATAAGAGACTTCACCCGCCTTATTTAGAAACTCAAAACGGATAGAGTCCTGTTGGGGTTTCTCGTTATATATCCACAGGGTAATACCAAATTGCTGTTCCTTTTTGGCATTCAGCGATAAAGGTTCTATCTGAACGTCCAGTGTCGAGGCAGGTTGGAAATCCCATTCCAGACTGCTTTCTCCCTCTTTATAGAAAAGAGAAGAAAGTTTCACTTCACCTTTCCCCGAAACTTTGAACGTCTCGGGAACCTTTTCTTCAAACCCTATGACCTGCGCATAAGAGGACAAAGAACAAAACAAGAACAGAAATATAAAACAAACAGCTTTCATGATCATTAATTGTTTAACCACACCCGGGTGTCAGGATGCACGACACCCGGGTGTCAGCATGTATGAGATCCGGGTGTCGGTATGTATGAGACCCGGGTGTCATACAAACCGTATTAGTATACGGTATCAGTAAGGTATACGGTCCGAAAGAATCTTTTCCGTATACCACGGATCGTCGATTTCTTTCAGCATTGCTCCCATTTCACGATAAAGTTGCTCCACAACTTCCTTATTTTCATCCAAAGGCAGATTATTCAGCTGATAAGGGTCGTTTACGTCATCAAACAGCAGACTTTTCTTTAGCTGTTTCGTCTTCCGGTCGATATACAGAGCCAATGTATAGCGAGCCGTCTTAATGCCGCGCGAAGAGGGGAAATAAGATTGCACCAATCCATCCTTATCTTTCTCTCCATCCAGATTCTGAATATACAACGCACCTGCCGGACGAACAATTTCCGCCTTTTCATCGAAGAAAAAAGGTGCGAAGTTGCGTCCCTGCACCTCGGAAGGAATCGAATCCCCCAGACCGCACAAGCCGAGTACGGTAGGCATAATGTCGGGAGCAGAAAGCAACAAATCATCTACCCGGGGCTGAATCTTACCGGGGAAACGAACCAGGAACGGAATATTCATAGATTCGGAATAGGGAGAGTTCTTAGGGTCGTCCGTTCGCTGGCTGCACATTGTTTCGCCATGGTCGGAAGCAAAGATGACTACTGTATTTTTATCCAATCCCAATTGTTTCAGTGCTTCCAAAATCTGTCCGAAAGCACGGTCTACTCCGGTCACAGAAGCAAAGTAGTAACGGACGGATTCCGCTTTTTTCATATTCAGATCTACGTTCGGGCGAATCAGCAGACTGTCCAGCGGTTGATCTTTATAAAGATTGAAGTCCTGTTCTTCACAATCGTTCAGCGAACGGTATGGGCTATGCGGCGGGTTCATTCCCACCATGATGAAGAATGGCTTCTTCGTATCACGCACGTTTCCTTCATTCTTGAGATAAGAAACAACTTTGCCCGACTCATGGAGCGGTGACCATTCTTTCGGATCATGCCTCTTGCCGTCCGTATCCCAATAATGCGGGTTCTTATGTTCGTCAAACGTGCCGTACGAATACCAATAGTTGAAACCGTGGCGCTGCTCTTTCGGCGTATAAGCGTCCCACACCGGACGCTGTGTTTCTACATATTGTCCCGGATTCTCCGGATCATTCGGGGTCGGGAAGTCAGCGTGAAGTTTACCGAAATAAGCACAATCATAACCGGCCTTGCTGAATACGTCGCCTATGCACTTCGCATCGTCACGCAAAGAGCTGATAGGACGTGTAGAGTTACAGTTCAAAGGTACACCACTGCGATTCGGATACATACCGGTCAGCAACATTCCACGATGAGGGCTGCTCAGCGGACAGTTGCTTTGAGCGGAAGTCAGCACCATAGATTCACGTGCGAAAGTATCTATGTTAGGAGTATGCACGGGGTCTCCCCGGAAGTTTACTTTATCTCTGAAACCTTCCTGGTTCCAAAAGCCCATTGCCTGATTGCGATACTGATCAGGAAATACATAGATGATGTTTGGATGTTCCGCTTGCTCTGCCACCTGTTTGGGGGCTTTACAGCCTTGCGCTGCAAAGAGGGTCAAGCCTCCCATCAATAAGTTTACTGATTTGTTTATCATGATATAAAGAATAACAGTTAATGTACCGGAAGAGACTAATATATGCACATATCCGGCTAAAGTACAAGCAAGGCAGTTCTTACTTCTTTTCCAGGTCTCTTTTGCGCATCAATCCTTCCAGGAAGTAATAGTCAGCGTAGTTCAAAGGCACATCTATTTCCTGCCCGTGAGGGATACTGCCCACAGAGTGCATCAATATAAAGTTTCCATTCGTACCCACTTTGGCACGATAAGCCGGTGAGCCGAGGCTTTCCATGATCTTATCAGCGGTTTCCTTATAGTGATTGCCCGGCAGATAACCGTCGAGTTCGTACAGAGCAGAAGCCGTACATGCGGCTGCAGAAGCGTCACGAGGTTCGTTCGGAATGTTCGGAGCATCGTAATCCCAGTAAGGAACGAGGTCTTCCGGCAGGTTCTTATTCGTAAAGATGAAGTTATACACCTTCTGTGCCTGATCGAGATACTTCTTGTCTTTT
>OBWE01000606.1_pt1 | contig 13416 bp, 14 predicted proteins | sample 1476251 | NCBI WGS metagenome assembly OBWE01 (sample SAMEA2580037, study PRJEB22360) | human gut metagenome | biome: human gut; feature: human-associated habitat; material: faeces | place: Denmark | collected 2008/2010
ATGTTGTATTCTGCATAAATTGTTCTCATTGTATCTTATCTCCATTTTTTAATAATCATTTACAGAGTTAAATATCGAAAACATTTCATTCAGTTCACCATGTCGTTATTGTTATATGTTATACTATGTACGAATTTTTCTTTCCCTTAATTTTTCCCATATTAAGGTTCATGAAAACCAATGAGAGAATATAATACAAGGGAAAGAGTAAGGGAAAGTTCACTTGCTACAAACTTAGTATTTTCAAGGGTTTGTGAGGAATTTGATAATCAAATATAACAGTTATTAAATTTCCTAAAATAAGTGAAATATCAACTGAAATTTTGAATTGCCCTGGATTTTCAAACATATAAAAATTCCATGTATATCAGAAGTATTCTCATGTTTTTGATAAAATTCCATAATCTCAACCTCATTCCACTAAAAAGAGCCCTGACATCACGCCAAGGCTCTTTTTCTTTCATATACTTGTTATTTGCACCATAATTTTATACTCCTGGCACTGGAGTGGCTCTAAAAGCATTTACAGTCCTGTCTATAATAACCTGTCCCTCGCTTCCGGAGTCAAGAATCGTATTCTGAACAGATTCTTTTTCTACCAAAACAGCTGTTACATCAAGCGCAACCAACTTATCAGTAGTCGTCAGTGCATCTACTTGTGTAGAAAAGCAAGAATCTGATGCCTTTGTCTGCTCATCCGCAACCTCGGTAGTTGCAACAATATGGTTATCCGAAATATAATTTCCTTTACCTGAAACAATATGTATGATTACAGGTTTTGCCCCGGTTGGCTTGATAGACTGTGTATGGATTATTTCCGAAATATGGTTGGCAATTACCGAATTATTATTACCACTGATACACAGAATACCATACAAATCATCTAATCCATTATCATATTCCAACATAGGTGCCCATGGTTCATTGTCACGTAAAAAATGATTTGAAGAAACCATATTTTCCGAACAGTTTCCTTCAAATACCAGCATTCCTGGATAGAAGGAATGAAATCTGTTGGCTGTAATAATGGAACGTGCCACATTACGGAAATGAACACTGCTTGTTCCTCGAGGAAAAATATTATTTGCTGTAATCAAAAGTCCACCAAAATTTTCCGCAAAGATGGAATATCCCTTATAACCTGCGCCCATCAGATTATCTGTTATTTTAGATGCCTGTCCCCAGCCTCTCAACTCTATGCAATTACCACATTCCGCTATGAAATTATCATGAATAGACAACGCATCTGCATGATAAATCGTAACCCCATGTTCTAAATATACGATTCCCATACCTGTGAGCCTGAATGAATCCTGTGCACTTCCAATATAAATACCTGTTTTTCCATTGGTATATGTATTTTCTGGATTTGGCATTCCCGAGCCATCATCCACAAAATGCAAACCATCAATACAGAAGTTTTCAAATTCTACAGAACTAATTCGGGGATTTCCATCTCGCTCGACATAGAATGCTGCTCCTGCCGATTCTTCATCTCCTGGCTTTGGAGAGAGGTCAACAAGAATACGGCTTCCGCCCGGCCACACTTCATGTAAATCTGCCCATTCATTTTCTGGAAGATTATAACGGATACTGGATGATACAAAACCATGTCCTGAACCCATAATTTTCAAGTAACTGATATCAATCACTACTTGTGTACGAAGATGATAATCACCAGACGGAATGTAAATGACTGCTCCCGGTTTTCCACCTTCATTCATATTTGAATCTGTTTGTCGCTTTTTAATATCCGCAATAATACTGTTGATTCCCCAATATCCTCGTAAGGATTTCCAACGTTCCATTTTGTAACGTCATAATAATTTTTACTTGACATCAATAAATCTCCTATATGTTTACTCCGTCTGCTCTTCTAATAACGCTTCAATTTCTTCTTTTTCCGGCATAACCCTCAAAGCACCTCGCTTTGTTGTAATCAGAGCTGCGCCTGCATTTGCAAATGAGAGAAGTTCCCCCAAATCTTCTTCTGTCAGATTATAAAAATCATGCTCTAATATATAATTCAATACACTTCCGCCAAATGTATCTCCGGCGCCTGTTGTTTCAATTGTTTTCACAGAAAAGCCACTGCGTTCTACGCGCATCCCTTTATAATACGCACGACTTCCCTCTTTTCCCATCGTCAAAAGAATTAATGGAATCTGATATTTGTCTTGAAGGTATTTAATTCCTTCATCGTAATCTTCTTTACCGGATACAAATTGTATTTCATTATCTGATATTTTCAAAATATCGCATTGAGAGAATCCGTACTCCATCTGTTCTTTTGCCAATTCTAATGAGCTCCACAACGGCTCTCGTAAATTTGGATCAAATGAAATTAACGCCCCACTCTGCTTTGCTGACTTCACAGCTTTCTTCGTTGCTGCCCGGACTTCGTCCTGTGTCATAGACAATGTTCCAAAATGGAAGATTTTCGCCTGTGAAAGGAAGTCCTCATCAATTTCATCCTCTTTCAACATCATATCTGCTCCCGGATTCCGATAAAAAGAAAATTCACGATCTCCATCTGCTAATGTATGAACAAATGCAAGTGTTGTATTTACTTCATCATCTGTAAAAAGATTTGAGGTGTCAATCCCCACCTCATTTAATGTTTTACGAAGTAATGTACCGAATTGATCATTTCCTACTTTTCCTATAAATGCTGTTTTCTTTCCCAGCTTGTTTAACATTGCAAGCACATTGCATGGCGCTCCGCCGGGACATGCCTCAAACAAATGATTTCCCTGCTCACTCTGTCCATTCATTGTAAAATCTATCAACAATTCTCCTAACGCAATTACATCATATTTTTTCATCACTACACCTCTATTTCTTAGATTCATCTAATATAAAAGATTGAACTCCTATCTCTTATCACTCACGACCTAAGAAATAGAAGTTCCCTCCTTTAATTTAAAATACCTTTTTTAATTTCCAAGTTTCCACTTTGTCCAACTTCACTTGACCACCATATGCTGTGATCATATTGTTTACATCATCATCCAAAGAGAAAATATTACATGTAATATTATTTCGATATTCATCGCTAAACAATTCAATATTACTGCGGTCAGAATAGATATGAATGTCTAATTCTTCTTTTCCCTGTAATTGTAACGGACATCTCGCAATTCCTTTACTCCATCCATCAGACATATTTCTATCGAATCGTATTTCTGAATTTTCGAAATCATACACGACTTCTGTTTTATGTTCCTCTGTTTGGCGCAAAATTAACTTCAATTGTTTTGCCGTCGTATCCTTCAGATTAATCTTTATCTTCATCTCGAAAATTGCATCATTACATACTACTTTCGTTTCATTATCCTGCAACAAGACATCTGAAAACTCTGCTTTATCTTCCCGTAGCGTCTCTAATTCTTGTACCGGAACAAATTGCAATGTATTATCTTCCCGCAGTTTCACTTCTCTTGGAAGATTGAAGAATCCACACCATCCTTCTCTATAAGTCGGCCCCCAATCCTTCCAGAACGGCATCCAATCCCAGCAATTTCCCCAGCCAACAATCAGTCTGCGTCCATCCGGTGCTTTAAATGACTGTGGTGCATAATAATCAAATCCCCAATCAATTTCTCCGGAAATGTTATAACAAAACTTGCCTGTATTATAGTCAAAATCACCTACTAAATATACAGAAGTACGTTCTCCCCCACCCATTGGTGAAAACATAAGTACATACTTGTCACCCAATGGATAAAAGTCCGGACATTCCCACATAAAGCCCCATTCTCCACGACTTTCTGCAAGAACATTCACAAATTCCCAGTCAAACATATTTGAAGATTTATACAACAATGCCTGTGCGCGATTATTTCTGCTTGCTCCACACACCATATAGAATGTTCCATCATGTTCCCATACTTTCGGATCTCTGAACTGATCCGGTGAAACACCTTTCGGTGCTGTAATTACAGGGTTCCCTGCATATTTTTCAAAATGAATCCCGTCTTCACTGTATGCAATACACTGTGTCTGTTCAAACCCATTGCCATTGTTTGTTGTTCCTGTATATGCAATAAAAAGTTTATTGTTATATGCAACAGCACTTCCTGAAAAACAGCCCCCCTTTAAATGATTGTCATAAACTTCACTCGGCGCAAGCGCTACCGGCAGATACTCCCAATGAACAAGATCATCACTAATAGCATGTCCCCAGTGCATCATTCCCCAAAAACCTTCATATGGGTAAAATTGATAAAAGAAATGATATTTCCCTTTAAAATAAATCAATCCATTGGGATCGTTCAGCCATCCAACCTGCGGCATGAAATGAAAATGTTGTCTCATTTTTCCATGACTGACATTCTCCGCATTTTTTTCTATTTCCTGCTGAGCTTTCTCAATATTTATTTGCATTAATTCTTTTGACATAATGCTCCTCCGATCAGCCTTTCCTACTACTTATATTCATCACGTAATTTTTTTGCAAATTCTGTATTTAATTTCGATTCTCTACGTGCTTTGTCTTCTTTGATTCTAAATTGTTCCTGACGTGCCGGCTCGTATACATCCCAGCGTTTCGCATAATTTTCTCTTGCTGCTTTCATTTCTTCAGTTAACTCAGGCATCTTCAGATTTCTTTCCGGAAGTACCGGTACATTAGGCAAACGTTCCTCAACCGGAAGAATAGTTAATGGTTTTGCTGTTGGAAGTGTCTGATACCAATATGCAGTTGAACTCCAGTCATCAGACAAATGATTTGCATGACCATGTTCAATTGTTACACGCAAGCTCTTCTCAAATCTCACCGGATCTGTGATATGGAAACGGTAAGATACCTGGAATCCATCCGTATCTCCTTCATGGACAATTGTTCCAAAGAATGGAAATGCGTTTCTCTGCATTCCCCAAGCATGGTTGAAATAGTCCTCTGTTCCTGTACCATTCAAACTTGGATACTCTTCTCCATCAATAAAGAACATATCATTTCCTTCGCCCCACCAGCTGCCTTGATAATGTTTCACTGTTAAGTTACATCCAACATAATGACCTGTTCCTTCAACATCTAATACAGTATAATTTCCGTCTCCTTTGAAGTTGGTTACATTATTTACTTCCGGAGAGTTTACCTGAATATCCGGTCCCCATCCATCACATGGATTTTCTCTATGCCAGCTAGCATGGAAATATGCTGTCTTTTCATCCAATGGTTCTTTATACATTTCATAATCAATATTAAAATAAAGAATAAATGGAAGTTCATTTTCATTAATAATTTCAATTTTTGCCTTCTTGTTAAATGGCATTGGGAAGTAACATGAAACTGAACAAGGAGCGCCATATCTTCCTGCCTCTTCTGGTTTGAGAGATACATTAAACGGCAAGGAACTAAAGTTGCCCGGATAACAGTTTCCGATACAGAAGAAATCACCAAACGGAGCTAACACACTCGGTGTTTCCTGATCGTCCCATGTAATCTTGATCAATGCTTTTCTATAATAAAATGGATCATAGTCATCCCAAATTACTCCCAAAGCCGGATGAATTTCCATTACCGGCGCTGCAGATGCATTTTGTACCGGATCAAGAATACTTGGTGCCTTCACTTTTCTGCAAGAAGATGTCATCCAAATGTGAGTAATACATCCCGGTCCTTCTATTTCACCTAATGTAATGCTCTCCTTTGCCGGAATTTCCCAGTAATCCTGATTTTTTCCGCGCTGATCCCAGCTTGCCAAACGACCATTTCTAGCCTCTTTTACTGTAGTCAAATCTTTAAATAATCCTGATACCTTACTCATAATCTAATCATCCTTTCACATTTTATATTCTATTTTTATCAACCTTTTACAGCTCCTGCTGTCATACCCTCTACAATGTTCTTTTGGAATATTCCATAGAAAATCAACTCTGGTATGATAATCATGATACTGGATGCCACAATTCCGCCATAATCCACTGTATAATTTCCTTTGAAGAAGGATGCTCCCATCGAGAGCGTATAATCAGAGACATCTCGCAACATAACAGATGCAAACGGAAATTCATTCCATATGTACAAAACATTGAAGATTACGATAGTTGCAATCACCGGTTTTGTCATCGGCAGAATCACTTTCAGCATCAAATCCCAAATACTGCAGCCATCAATTACAGCTGCCTCATCTATTTCCGATGGCAAAGATTTCAAATAGCCTACCAACAATAATGTATTAAAGGAAATCGATGTCGCTATGTACGGGAAGATTAACGCTAATTTTCCTCTAAGTCCCAGTGCCACGTTAATTTTATATACCGGGAATAACAAAATAAACGGTGAAATTGAAAGTCCCATAATCAAAAATCCATAAATAAGTTTTGGAATTTTTTTATTTTTAAATACCATTCTCGATAATACAAAGGAACTCAAAAATGTAATAATTACTTCTGCAACAACAGAAATAATACATACAAAAAATGTATTTCCGTACAACTGCAAATAATCCAAAGTTTCTAATGCATTCTTGTAGTTATCAAAATTCAGAGTTTTCGGTAATGACAATGGTGAAGACATAATGTCTGAATTTGTTTTGAATGAAAGTAATACCATCCAGATAAATGGAAATACAACTAATAATGTAATTAATATCATCCCGATATACATTGCAGTTTTTTTCTTCTTATTAACCATATCCCACTTACCTCTCTTTCTCTCTTGTCAAAAAAGAATATACTCCTGTAATAATCAATGATATTAAGAATGTAACCGTTGCAAGAGACATACCATATCCATAATCACTACTTGTAAAAGTCATTGAATAACTGTATGTTACCAAAGTTTCTGATAAATGATTTGGTCCTCCGCCTGTTGTTTGCTGAACAATTTCAAAAATTTTAAATACACCAGTAATAATTAATACAGCAACTGTAGAAATGGTTGATTTCATCATTGGAATAATTACATATCTTACCTCTTGAACTCCATTTGCTCCATCTATTTTTACCGCCTCTAATACATCATTCGGTATCATTTTCAACCCTGCTATAAAAATAGTAACAAGATATCCTAACTGCTGCCAAAAATAAATAATAGCAACACTATACGGGGACCAAAATTCTCCACCTATCCATTTTTGTTTCAGCCCCGATGCTCCCACAGCATCAAGAATATTATTGATAATACCAATATTAGGATCCAAAATATATACCCAGATAATTCCAACGATAATAGGAGCAATGATAGCTGGTGAGAAAATTAATGCTTTACTTGCATCGACAGCTCTTAAGTGATGGTTTAATAATAACGCGATCAAAAAAGATAATGTCAGTAATAATACAAATGCAAGAACAAAGATAATCATTGTGTTTTTAAATGATATCCAAAATAATTTATCTTGAAATAATCGAATGTAGTTATCAAATCCTAAAAACTTCGCCTTTCCAATTCCTGAATATCGTGTAAAACTATAGCCCACCGCTATGATAATTGGCAGAACAATAAACACACTGTATACAACTAAAGTAGGAATCAGAAGTCCTATTTTATATCTTTTTTTACTTAACCAATACATAGCATGCACCCCTGTCTTATCTTTGTATTATTTTGTGTTGTTTAATGTGGTATCCATCAAATCCAGTGCCTTTTCCGGTGTATAAGTTTTTTGCATAACACCAAACAGGGAATTATACAATGTCTCCTGTACTGCTGAAGTTACTGTCAAATCAGGAGCTGTGCTCGGGCTCTCCCAACCGGATGCCAACGTCTCCAGCATTGCATTCATTGCATACTGCGTATCTGCTGCACTCATACCTTCATAATTTGTTGCCGGGAAAATAGATCCTTCGTAAGAAAGTTCTGCTGCCTCTTTGCTGTAGTAGAATTTCAAAAATTCAAAAACAGCCTCCTGCATTGCCTCATCTTCTGCTACTTCTGCACTTACAACAATCGGCGCTGATGGAACTTTCATCGCAATTTCTTGTTCATAATCTGTATCTGTAAATGTTGGTCCCCACCAAAATCCGATCTTGTCTCCGATATTTTTATCAAACTCTGCACAATCCCACTGTCCGGTTCCAAACATTGCTGCCTGTCCCTCATTGAACAACTGTTTTGCATCAAAATACTCGATTGTTGCCATATTTTCAGGAAATGCGCCTGCATCTGCAAGTCCTTCCAATTTTTCGAAACAAGCAACTAAATCTTTATTATTAAACTTTTTATTGCCTGCTAAAATATCTTCGATATTCTCTTCCCAACCATATCTTGCAAGTGTTTCATTAAATTCCCACATTGCATATCCACTGTTTTTACTTCCAATTGAAAGCGGAGTGATTCCATTTTCTTTGAATTTTGCAATCATGCCAAGCATATCTTCGTAAGTTGTTTCATCTGTCGGATATGCAACACCTGCTTTATCAAATAATTCTTTATTATAAAAAATCCCTTGAACGTTACACTGATATGGTAAACCAAACTGTCCATTATCATCTGTAAAGGCACTTTCCATACCTCCTAAAGCCTCTTTAACATCTGCATTTTCTGCCAGAAAATCACTCAAATCAAGAAGAACACCTGCCTCACTATATTCCGGAGCCTCACTTGCTTCCATCCAGAAGATTTCCGGCAATGTATTATCTGACGCTGCTAATTTCATATTTTTTGAATGAGATTCTGTATCCGCTGCCTGAAATTCTACTTTATATTTTCCTTTGTTTTTCTCGTTAAATGCCTGAACAATATTGTAAGTTACCGATTCCTGTTCTTTAGGATTTGCTACATGTATTCCAAAATCAATAACTACTTCTCCGCCTTCCGCTCTCTTATCACTGTCCTTATCTGAAGAACCGCAACCGGCTAATAATCCAACTACCATCACACTTGCCAATGCCACTGAACACCATTTTTTCAACCTTTTACTTCCCATAATGCTACCTCCATCCTTTCTATGGAACCCGTTCCATATTCGATAAAAAAATAAGTAAATCCAGCTGTGCACTTGCTGATTAACTTAATTTAATAATAGCACCTGTACTTCAAAAGTCAATAACAAATGTCGACTTCTTATTATTTTTGTATATTTTTACAAATATATCTTTTTTATTTTGTACACATTTTACAAAGTCCTAGTAGTATTACCAACTTGCAATTCCACGTCCAAAAGAACTTTTTTGTTCTTATATGTTTTACCATTTACCAATCGGGAAATCAATCTTGCGGATTGACGTGCCAACTGATCAATTGGCTGTGCAACTACTGTAAGTCTAGGTTCTGTCAGCCCGGTTATAAATGTTCCATCGTAAGCGACAATCTTGATATCTTCCGGAACAGATATATTCCTTCTCTTAGCCTCATTCAAAAATCGAATTGCAATCTGATCAACACCAAATACACCATCAACTTCTAATGGACTTGAAAAAATATCTTTCATTACTTTTTCATAATAATCCGCATCAAATCGATTCCATTCTAATTCATATGACTGTACCCTTACACCATTTTTTTTCATAATCCTTTCAAATTCTGAATGACGATCATGATATGGGGATTCAATCGCCTTTGAACCGCAAAAATGCAATACCGACTTACATCCACAGCGAATCAGTTCTTCAGCAGCTAATTTTCCACCCTTCTTATGATTTACTGCAACTACAGGAATATCTTCGCTCAAATATCTATCCAGAGCAACAATCGGCTTATGAATCTGCCTATATTCCTCTACATCTAAAGAATGCACTCCGGTAATCACACCATCCACAATATGTCTGTTGAGCATATCCAAATACTCTAGTTCTGCGTTTCCTTCTTTTACAGTATTGCACAACATCGTTTTATACCCATAAGTATAAAGTTCTGATTCAATACATTCTACAAATTCTGCAAAAAATGGGTTCGCCACACTCGGAACAAGAACGGCTATAATTCCTGTTTTTTTATGAAACAGATTACGCGCTAATTCATTCGGTATATAATTCAACTCCGTCATCGCATTTTCTATCTTTTCACGAGTTTCTTCAGACACATATCCACTGTTGTTCAACACTCTGGAAACAGTTGCCGGACCAACATTTGCCCTTTTGGCAACATCTCTAATACTAGCCATAACACCTTCACTCCTTTCCGGCTATTTATATAATAGCACATAATTTTGTTTAAAAATATACTTATTTTCTTAATATACGCTGAAAAAGAGAAGTCCTCGTTTCCCAAAAAACCACTATACATACTCTACATGGGAATAATCCAGCTTCATGAATTTTCCTCTTACCAAAGCTCCTGAATACCAGTTGCTTGCAATCAGTACTTTATCACTCTTACACATAACAGTCTCTACGATCAGATCCACGATTTCATCAATCTGATTTTTGTCATGAGGATGACTCACTAACAAAGAATCATAATCCAGATTGTCTTTGATCAGAGATTGATACGCATGTAACGTTTCCATCTCATCCTCTTCGGATCCTATCCCATCTGCAGATACGATATGATTAGATTTATTCTCACTAAGATTAGTATTGTTAATATTAGTATTATTAGAGTTTGAAATGTAAACTTCTTCTGTCTCTTCTTCCGCTACAGAAGTTTGATTTGTAAACTTCACCATCTTTGATTTTTCTTTTCTCTGTTCTTCACACCCCTCCTGAATAAATGATTTTACATAGATGATCGTAACCTTTCCAAAGCCCTGCCTGCGCTTTTCAATCAAACCTATCCCTTTTTCATCATCCAGCTCCTGAAGAGATTTCACTGCTTTATTTCTGCCACAATTCAATAATTCCATGATATCTTCAATGGAAAAATAGATATATGCCCGATTTTCTTCATCAAACCACTGATTCTTAATAGATAAAGACATTCTGTCCAGCATCAAACCGTATAAGATTTTCGCATCACTGGAAAGATCCTTAAAACAGTCATTGGTAAATAACGCTTTGGGTATTCTGTAAAAACTAAACTGGTCTGCTTCTGTTCCATAAAAATATTTAAAATTCATTTTTTTGTCCATATATCTTCCTCCCTTCCTTTCTCTCATAGAAGTCCTTTTTTTAAACTTCTGTATCTCTTCTTTCTTCGAGTTGTCTTATTTTGACAACCCTTATTCCTGTTCTCTTTTCCATTGTTCCAGTAATGCCTCAATCACCTTTTCCATATCCGTTTCCGAATAATCTTCCGGAAAATACTTTGTGAGCTTCTTTCCTGATAACACCACTTTTCGTTCAGGTGCTTTTACTGCTATGCAGCTATTAAAAATCGAAATCATAAATCCCTGGTTCACCGGTCCTTCTTCCAACTGCTTTCTCAAAGCTGTAATCTGCTTTGGTTTAATAAATCCTGTATCCCGGATATACTCGTAGATCCATTTCTGTATTTCCTTTTCAATGTAGGAAATATCAACGGCAATGGTAAAATTCAATTTTTTTGCATCTACCATATCTAATAATTCTGGAATCAATTCTGTAAGGCGAATGTAACGCTGAACATTACGAGCACTCTCTCCTACCTGTTCAGCTATAACTACATCAGTACGATACTTCGTGCCATTTTGGCACAAAGTTAAATCGTTTCTTACCCCTTGTCTCTTCATTGCCTCCAATTTCATTCTATAAGCAAATGCTTTTTCGCTCGGAAGTAACTCTTCTCGTTGGATATTGGCATCTACCATAGCGATGACCGCATCATCATCGGATAATTCTCTCACAATTGCAGGAATTGTTGCCAAGCCAGCTATAACTGCCGCGTGCATTCTTCGATGACCTGAGATCATCTCATATCCATTTTCACCATCAGATCTTAATAAAACTGGTGTCAATACCCCGTAGGTCTTTACACTCTCTACTAAATCTGCCATCTTTTCATCATCCAATACTTTGAAAGGATGATCTTTAAATGCATGTATTCTGTTGATTTCTATTTCCATTGCAGACTCTTCATTGACTACTCCCAGCAATTCATCAATGCTTGTCAATTTGATTTTTTCTCCACTTCTACTTTTCATTTTCCAAAACCTCCTGCGTCAGATTTTCATAAGCCATAGATACTTTTCCATTTGGACAATGACAATAAATACTTTTTCCTTCCGCACTTGCTTCAGCTACCTTAACTGATAGTGGAATGACATTTTCAAAGATAGAAATCTTAGATCCATAAGTTTCTCTCACTCTGAAAGCAATATCTTTGGCGTAATTAGTACGAAAATCCACCATTGTCAAAAGAATTCCCTGTATCGTCAGCTTCCGGTTCAATCTCTTCTTTACCATAGAAATAGTCCTGATCAACTGTTGAAGTCCTTTAACCGGGAGATATGCAGCTTGTACAGGTATCAGAACCGTATCGGAAGCTACTAAAGCATTGATGGTCATCATGCCTAAACTCGGCATACAATCAATCAAAATATAATCGTATCGTGATCGCATCGTATCAATATATTCCTTCATGATCAGTTCTCTGCTCATTACATTACTCATGGTTACTTCCAGAGCAGATAACTCAATATTGGCCGGTAGGAGATCCACTTGTTCCTCATGATGTAAAATACCTTCCTCTTCTCCAATTTCCTCATCATTGATAATGTTCATCATAATGGTCGCAAGAGTTGTTCCAATATCATCCGGTTCTACATATCCAAGACTTGCGGTTAGGCTTCCCTGTGGATCCGCATCAATCAACAATACTTTTTTTCCCAGTCTTGCCAATCCAACTCCAAGATTTAAGGTCGTTGTACTTTTTGCAACTCCGCCTTTCTGGTTTGCTACTGATATAACTTTTCCCATTCTTCTTTCTCCCTTCTGATATTCTCTCGCAGATATTTTTCAAATGTACTTCGTTTAATTAAAACTTTTTTTCCAATCTTATAAACTGCTCCTGCCTTATGAGATAATCTTACGATTGGCTTATATCCAAGATTGTAATAATCCATAGCTTGTCTATAACTTATAAATTCATGTTGCATAAATTCTATATCTTCATCATCAATAAGATGAGAAAACATCCAAACTTTTCCATGCATCTCGAATCCCCTTTTCTTCGAACTAACGTTCCTTTATTTTTCATGAAATTGCTCAAGATACTCATCAAAGATTTCTCTGTTTATCAAAACAATTCCATCCATTCTGTAAATCGCTCCTGCATCATTTGCTAGTTCCATCAATTTTTTATGTGACAAACTATATACAATTTCAGCTTGTTGATAACGAAGAAATTTTCTTCTAAGTCTGCGTGCTTCTTCTTTTACCTCTGAACGCTTCTGCTGGTTATAATACATATTTTCTGTTTTCAAATCTGTTTCCCCTTTCACCTTTTATTCGACCACAATGAACATTGTTAATGAATAAAAAAAGGGCACTCTCTGAAAGATTTTTCTTTCAAAAAGTGCCCTCAACAATTCATATTGTTGGAGTAGTATTACTGACAACTATAAATGAGCAAATTTGAAAAATTGCACAAAACTACACTGCGAATTTCATAAA
>OBWE01000612.1_pt1 | contig 13219 bp, 5 predicted proteins | sample 1476251 | NCBI WGS metagenome assembly OBWE01 (sample SAMEA2580037, study PRJEB22360) | human gut metagenome | biome: human gut; feature: human-associated habitat; material: faeces | place: Denmark | collected 2008/2010
CTGCAATATTTGCATGAAAATTCGGCGGTAAAGCTTTTGTTGTGAAGTCGCCACTTTGAAAGCTGAACAAGCGGTTTTCCGCAATCTTCACAATCGAAAAACATAACGCTTTTGTCAACATCGGGACTGTTGATATCTGTGACAAAATGATTTTTGAACAGCAGTCTGTCATAGAATTCGTCACAAACAGCATCCTTAACGTACGGCTTTAACGGATACTTACCGTAAAAAGCCTTCATACATTCCAATGTCAGGTACACATCGGCAAGCGCCCTGTGCTGATCATCTTCCGAAAAATCAACCCCTGCCATTTCGGCACAGGCACCGAGTCCCAGCTGACAGGATGAATCGTGCAAATCAAGACAATCTTCACAATAGCTTTGCAGATTGCAATAGCGTGAGAGAAACGGAAGTCTGGTTCTGCCCGTGTAGTAGCTGTAGTTTTCGATAAGAGCATGAAGGTCGGAGTCGCTCCATGTCATAAGCACACCGTCACCCAGAAAATCCGAGAACAGGCTGATTGCTTTGATAAAGCTGACGCCCTCGTCCTTCAACTCTTCATTTGTTATTTTAGTAAGCTGTTTTACCTTACTGCATAGCTTTTTGCCGATTTTCGGAGCAACAAGCATTGTAAAGGTGTCGCATACATTCAGTTCATCATCAAGCTTAACCGCACCGATTTCAATTATTTCATTGACAAATTTGTGCAGAACCTTGCTGTATGAACCGTTCCATTCAAGGTCAAGAATTACATAACTCATTATTTTAATTATTTCTTACGGAATGCCTGTTTCATACGCTGTTCTTTTGAAAGAATACGCTTACGCATACGGATATTTTCGGGAGTAACCTCAACAAGCTCATCATCAGCAATGAATTCAAGGCACTGTTCAAGCGACATAATTGTCGGAGGTGTAAGCTTGAGGGCATCATCAGAACCCGATGCACGGGTGTTTGTGATGTGCTTTTTCTTGCAAACATTAACTGTGATATCCTCAGACTTAGGACTTGCGCCTACAATCATACCCTCGTAAACAGGGACACCGGGGCCGATAAAGAGTCTGCCTCTTTCCTGAGCGGCATAAAGACCGTAGGTTACAGTTTCGCCTGTTTCAAAGGCGATGAGTGAACCCTGATGACGGGTTACGATTTCACCCTTGTATGGCTCATAACCGTCAAATACATGGTTCATAATACCGTTACCGTTTGTATCTGTAAGAAATTCGGGGCGATAACCCATAAGACCTCTTGACGGGATTCTGAATTCGATGTGAGTAACACCGCCTTCACGAGTACCCATATTGATAAGCTCACCTTTTCTTGAACCGAGCTTTTCCATTACAGGACCGACATATGTGTCGGGAACTTCGATGATAAGAAACTCCATAGGCTCATGAAGCTTGCCGTCAATCATCTTTGTAATAACCTGCGGACGGGAAACCTGAAATTCATAATTCTGACGGCGCATTGTTTCAATAAGGATTGAAAGGTGGAGTTCACCTCTGCCCGATACCTTGAATGTATCGGCGCTGTCTGTTTCTTCAACACGGAGTGCAACATTTGTTTCAATTTCCTTGAAAAGTCTGTCACGGAGGTTACGGGAGGTTACATACTTACCCTCTCTGCCTGCAAACGGTGAGTTGTTTACGATAAAGTTCATTGAAACCGTAGGCTCGTCAATCTTTACAAACGGAAGCGGCTCAACGCAATCGTTTGAACAGATTGTTTCACCGATGTTGATATCCTGAACACCGCTTACACAAACAATGTCGCCAAGTGTTGCAGTGTCACATTCAACTCTTTTAAGTCCTTCAAACTGATACAGCTTTGCAATTCTTACATTCTGAGTTGTACCGTCTGTGTGACAGAGAACGGCAGCCTTACCTCTTTCAACACGGCCTACACCGATTCTGCCGACAAACTTATCGGAGTCAATGTTTGAAATAAGGAGCTGGAGTCCTCCGTTCATATCGCCCTGAGGAGCAGGGATTTCTTTTACAATTGCATCAAAGAGAGGTTTCATATCCGTACCGGGTTCATGATAATCCTCTGATGCATAGCCGTCACGGGCAGACGCATAAATTACAGGGAATTCAAGCTGATCTTCGTCGGCGCCGAGTTCGATAAAGAGGTCGAGAACCTCGTCAACAACTTCCTCGGGTCTTGCACCGGGACGGTCGATTTTGTTAAGAACAACAAGCGGCTTTTTGCCGAGGCCGAGTGCCTTTTTAAGAACAAATCTTGTCTGCGGCATACAACCCTCAAATGCGTCAACAAGCAATACAACACCGTCAACCATCTGGAGAATACGCTCAACCTCACCGCCGAAATCGGCATGACCGGGGGTGTCAACAATGTTAATTTTGATGCCGTTGTACATTACGGCTGTCGGCTTTGAAAGGATTGTGATACCTCTTTCACGCTCAAGGTCGTTTGAGTCCATTACTCTTTCTTCTACATTTTCATTTGCTCTGAAAACACCGCTCTGCTTCAAAAGCTGGTCAACCAGAGTAGTTTTGCCGTGGTCAACATGGGCGATAATTGCAATATTTCTTAAATTCTCTCTTACATCCATAAAAATACCTCGTTTTGCTAAAATCACTTAAATCTTATTGCATACATCAAGCATTATAACACTATAAAAGCTAAAATTCAATTTATATTTTTCATCACCTTTTATGCTAATATCCGACACTTTTTGAACATTTTTCCGATAGAAAACCGCAAAAAATATTTTTTAGTGAAAAAATAACGATTTTTGCTCATTTCGTGTGATTTTTTCTTTACAATATCTCAAGATTGTTATATAATTAACATAGTGTTTTGCATTTTTTTGCAGGACTGAACTATGATAGGCATTAATTTTTAGGAGGTAATATTATGGGCTACACGATTGCGCAGAAAATCATCAAGAATCATCTTGTCTGCGGAGAAATGACCGTTGGCAGTGATATCGGTCTTAAAATCGACCAGACTCTTACTCAGGATGCAACAGGCACTATGGCTTATATCGAATATGAGGCTATGGGCATTCCGAGAGTAAAAACAGAAAAAAGCGTTGCTTACATTGACCACAACACACTTCAGACAGGTTTTGAGAACGCCGATGACCACAGATTTATTCAGTCTGTTTGTAAAAAACACGGTATCTATTTTTCAAGACCGGGCAACGGCATTTGTCACCAGGTTCACCTTGAAAGATTTGGTAAACCGGGAAAGACTTTAATCGGTTCTGACAGCCACACTCCGACGGGTGGCGGTATCGGTATGCTCGCAATCGGTGCAGGCGGTCTTGATGTTGCTGTTGCCATGGGCGGCGGCGCATACTATATTACTATGCCGAAAATGGTAAGAGTTAATCTTACGGGCAAACTCAGTCCGTGGGTTTCTGCAAAAGATATTATTCTCGCAGTTCTTCGTGTTATGAGCGTTAAGGGCGGCGTCGGCAAGATTGTTGAGTACGGCGGAGAAGGTGTTGCCACACTTACGGTTCCCGAAAGAGCAACAATCACAAATATGGGTGCAGAGCTTGGTGCTACAACCTCTGTATTCCCGTCTGATGAAACAACAAGAAAGTTCCTCAAGGCTCAGGGCCGTGAGGAAGACTATACAGAGCTTAAGGCTGATGATGACGCTGTTTATGACGAAGTTATCGAAATCAACCTTTCAGAGCTTGAGCCTCTTGCTGCTTGTCCGCATTCACCCGACAATGTTAAGCTAATCAAGGAACTTGAGGGCAAGAAGATTGATCAGGTTTGTATCGGTTCATGTACAAACTCAAGCTACCTTGACCTTATGAGAGTTGCTCACATTCTCAAGGGCAAAAAGGTTGCTGACAATGTATCGCTCGCAATTGCTCCGGGTTCAAAGCAGGTATTTAATATGCTCGCTCTCAACGGCGCACTCGGCGACATGATTGCGGCAGGTGCAAGAATCCTTGAAAGTGCCTGCGGCCCGTGTATCGGTATGGGACAGTCACCTAACAGCGGCGGTATCTCACTCAGAACATTCAACCGTAACTTTGAAGGCAGAAGCGGAACGGCAGACGGTCAGATTTATCTTGTATCTCCGGAAACTGCGGCTGTTTCTGCAATCAACGGCGTATTTACAGACCCGAGATGTCTTGGTGCGGCTGCTGAGATTGAAATGCCCGAAAAATTCCTCATCAATGACAATATGGTTATTGATCCCGCTCCTGTTGAAGAAATGGACAGCGTAGAAATTCTCCGTGGTCCTAACATCAAGAGCTATCCCGAAACTCATCCGCTCACAGATTCTATCGAGGCGTCATGTTCACTCAAGGTCGGTGACAACATTACAACCGACCATATTATGCCTGCAGGCGCAAAGATTCTTCCGCTCCGTTCAAATATTCCGAAAATTTCAGAGCATTGCTTTACAGTATGCGACAAGGAATTCCCAACCCGTGCAAAGACTCTCGGCAAGAGCATTATTGTCGGCGGTGAAAACTACGGTCAGGGTTCATCCCGTGAGCATGCAGCTCTCGCTCCCCTTTTCCTCGGTGTTAAGGCTGTACTCGTAAAGAGCTTTGCAAGAATTCACAAGAGCAACCTTATCAATGCAGGAATTCTTCCGCTTACATTTGTAAACGCAGAAGATTATGATAAAATCAAGCTTGGCGATATGCTTGAACTTCCGAATGTTAAGGACGAAATTGCAAACGGCAAGCAGGTTACTGTTGTAAACAAGACAACAGGCGACACAATTGTTGCTGACTGTGAGCTTTCAGACAGAACAAGAAACATTATCATTGCAGGCGGTCTGCTTGACTACACAAAGGAGAACAGCTGATATGGAAAAAATTAAAATGGTCACTCCTCTCGTAGAGATGGACGGCGACGAGATGACAAGAGTCATCTGGAAACAGATTAAAGACATTCTCATCACACCTTATGTTGACCTCAAAACAGAGTACTATGACCTCGGTCTTGAGCACAGAAACGAAACAGACGATCAGGTTACAGTTGACAGCGCCAACGCAACAAAGAAATACGGTGTTGCCGTTAAGTGTGCCACAATCACACCTAATGCCGCAAGAATGACAGAGTACAACCTCAAGAGTATGTGGAAATCACCTAACGGTACGATTCGTGCTATCCTTGACGGTACAGTATTCAGAAGCCCGATTCTTGTTAAGGGCATTGTTCCCTACATTCCTACATGGAAAAAGCCAATCTGCATTGCCCGTCACGCATACGGTGATGTTTATAAGAACACAGAGATGAAGGTTGAGGCAGGAAGCAAGGCAGAGCTTTGCGTTACAAAGCCTGACGGTACCGAGGAAAGAAGCACAATCTTTGACTTTAAGACTGACGGTATTATTCAGGGTATGCACAACATTGACAAGAGTATCTCATCATTTGCCCGTTCATGCTTTAACTATGCACTTGATCAGAAGCTTGATGTTTGGTTTGCTACAAAGGATACAATCAGCAAAATTTATGACCACAGATTCAAGGACATCTTCAACGAAATCTTTGAGAATGAGTACAAAGAGAAGTTTGAGAACGCAGGTATTACATATTTCTACACACTTATTGATGACGCTGTTGCAAGAGTTATCAGAAGTGAAGGCGGCTATATGTGGGCTTGTAAGAACTATGACGGCGATGTTATGAGTGACATGATTGCAACTGCATTCGGTTCGCTCGCAATGATGACAAGCGTGCTTGTTTCTCCCGACGGCATATATGAATACGAGGCTGCTCACGGCACAGTTCAGCGCCACTACTACAAGTATCTCAAGGGCGAAGAAACTTCCACAAACTCTGTTGCAACATTGTTTGCATGGACAGGCGCTCTCCGCAAAAGAGGCGAGCTTGACGGTCTTGACGATCTTATGAAGTTTGCAGACAAGCTTGAGGCAGCAACAATCAAAACAATTGAGGACGGCGTTATGACAGGCGATCTCTACGCTATTTCGACACTTGAGAACAAAAAGAAAGTAAACACAGAAGAATTTCTCAAGGCTATTGACGAGCGCCTTGCAGCATCTCTCTGATTTTAAAGTTAAAGGAGCATAGTGAGTAATGTCTAAGAATGACAGTATTTCAATGTCGGTTATCAGGCGTTTGCCAAGATATTACCGCTTTTTATCAGAACTGAATGACCAGAACATTGACAAAATTTCTTCAACTAAGCTTGCACAAATTATGAATGTGACCGCCTCACAGGTAAGACAGGATCTTAACTGCTTCGGCGGATTTGGTCAGCAGGGTTACGGTTACAGCGTAAGTCAGCTGAAAGAGGAAATCAAAAACATTCTGGGACTTAACAACGATTACAAGGCAATTCTTATCGGTGCCGGTAATCTTGGTAAGGCCGTTGCAATGCATATGAATTTTGAAAAACTCGGTTTTGAGCTTATCGCTTGTTTTGACAGCAACGAACAAAAAGTCGGTTCAAAGCTCAACGGAATTACAGTTAAAAACGAAAGTGAACTCGACGATTTTTGTAATAAAAATCATATTGACACAGCGTTTTTGTGCATTCCCCGTGTTTGTGTTGAAAATGTTCTCGATAAGCTATATTCACACGGAATCAAGAATTACTGGAATTTCAGCCACTATGATATAAATGCTCGTTATAATGATACTATGGTAGAGAATGTTCATCTCAGCGACAGCCTTATGACTCTTTGCTACAGAATGAACAACAACTGATAAACCAATGACTCCCCGACAGTTTTATAAGCTGTCGGGGAGTTTTCCGTTACAAAGCAATAATAAACTTTTTTACCGATTAAAAGGGCTGACCGTTTAAGGTCAGCCCTCTTTTGCAATTTGTGTTTGTGATTTAAGATTAACCGAGTGTAACCTGCTCAGCGATTGGAGCGTTGGGGTTAGTGTCAGGGTTATCTGTGTAGAATGTAAGGTATGTACCGCCCATAACAGCAGAGTCATCAATTACAATCCACATTTCGTTATCTACAAAGCCCTTGTAGTCAATTGTTTGGTTAGTAGCGTTATCGGATACAATTACATTGTATGTACCTGCTCCCTTATATGTGAAGCTGTAATCAAACCAACCGTTTTCACCTTTAGTCATAGGATCACCCGGCCACTCTGACATAAAGTTGCCTGAGTCTTTGCCCTTGAGGTCTGAACCCCATATCCAGAGATATGGCGTCCATGTAAGTGAACCGTTGTGCTTTACGTGAAGTGTGATGTCAAGGCTTGAAGCGATGTAGTAGTAGTTTACCTCAGCATCACCGTAAGGAATTAAGCCAGACTGATTTTCCGGCATTCTGTCAGGATCAACAGCGTAGCCAACAACCTTGAATGCAGTTGACTTATATGTGCTGCCTGCTCTGCCTGCGAATACGATTGAATCAGTGAGCTTCTGCTGTTTTCCGTCAGCGTCTGTGTAGTAGTAGTTTACTGTTACTTTACCGGAAGATACAGGAATTCTGGCAACATACTTCATTATCATTGTTGAATCTTCAACGTTGAAAGTACCGTCATAGTTTAGGTCAAGAACCGATTCATCAACTGTAGGAGTTTCAAGCTTTACAATATACTTCTGAAGAAGTGTAGCGTCAATTACATTAACTTCACCGTCACCGTTGAAGTCAGCGTTCTTGAGTGATTCAGGAATGTAGTCTGTGTAGTAGTATGTAACCTCCTGCATATCGGAAGTATATTTGCCTTCTGCATTTCCGCCAATACGGCTTACAATGTATGTATCGGGAACAACTGCACTCGGAACTGTTACATAACCTGAGCCTACAGAACCCTGAAGGATTACAGAATCTTCAAGCTTTTCGCCTGTTGCTTCGTAAACATAGTTTACTTTTACCTTACCTTTTGAAGAATGGATGCCTGCTGACTCATAGCCTGCCTTGTCAACAGCTACGATAGCCGAACGAGCAGGTACTGTGAATGTTGAGCCTGTCACCTCGCCGAGTGAGTCAAGACCTGCTGTTTCACCGTTAGCGATAACAACCCAATCTGTTACGGATGTATCCGAAAGAGTTACATCTGCAGCTGTGGTTGCATTGTTATAAATAACAGCCATCTTGTTCCATTCACCCTCAACATCGTTCTGAATTGTGAATGAAATCTGATTTGTTGAAGCAGAAACCTTTTTTGTGAATGTGTATTTGTCAGCATATGAATTATCCATAGCTGTGAGAGGCGAGAATGCTGACTTAATCTGCATCATACCCTTGTAGTAAGAAACTACATCGGCATAGTCAACAACATTCTGCCATTTAATCATATTAAGGTCAGCTGCCGACTTGTAGCTGTTTGTGTCACCGTCTTTTGAACGAGCCATTTCTTCACCGGCAAGTGTGAATGAAATACCCTGTGATGTGTAGATAATTGCACTTGCAAGCCTGTTCATCTTAACAGCCTCGGAATTTCTCTCTCCGTAGTCTGCCAGACCTGTTGACGCAATAATCTGATCATAAAGTGTTGCGTTATCGTGACACGCATCATAGGTTACGCACTGTGAAGGAGCCTGAGCCTTCCACTTGTATGTACCTGAGCTGTTAGCACGAACACCGTAGCTTACACCCTTTGCGGATGACTTTGAGCCCTGTATAAAACCAACATCGTTGATTTCCATTGCACTTCCCTTTATACCGTCACGGATGCCGTCATTGAAAATAGCGATTCTGTCGCTGAGTCTTGACGCATTAGCCTGTGTTGCAGGATAAAATTTTGTGCCTGAGCAAGTGTTAGTCGGGTGGTAGGAGTCACCGCCTGCCCAGCCTTCACCCCACATTGTGATTCGTGGGTCAATTTGGTCAAGCGCTTCTCTTGCCATATTCATTGTTTCAACATCCATAAGACCCATAAGGTCAAAACGGAAGCCGTCAACATGGTATTCGTTTACCCAATACTTGAGTGAATCAATAACATACTGTCTGTACATTGCACGCTCTGTTGCACCTTCGTTGCCGCAACCCGAACCGTTTGAGAATGCGCCTGTTGTTTTCATTCTGTAGTAGTAGTTAGGAACTGTGTACTGGAAGCATGAATCAGTTGAATAAGTATGGTTGTAAACAACATCCATTACAACAGAAATGCCGGCATCATGGAGAGCCTTGATCATTTCCTTGCACTCTTTGATTCTTACTTTACCGTCATACGGATTTGAAGAATACGAGCCCTCCGGAACATTGTAGTTTACCGGATCATAACCCCAGTTAAACTGAGAATCATCGCCTGCCTCATTCACTGACTGGAAGTCATAGAACGGGTTAAGCTGTACTGTTGTTATACCGAGTTCCTTGAGGTAATCAATACAGGTTGAAACCTTGCCCTCGCCGTTAAGAGTTGTGCCTGATTCTGTGAAAGCAAGGTACTTGCCTCTGTTAGCATCGCTTACGCCCGAGGCCTTGTCATAAGAAAAGTCCTTGATATGGAGTTCCCATACTGATGACTTTGTTGATTTGTCAAGAAGAACATGGTTATCGTTTGACCAACCCTCAGGATCTGTCTCGTCAAGATCAACAATCATTGAGCGCTTGCCGTTTACGCCTGTTGCCGTTGAGTATACATCCTGTGTTTCATAAGTCTTTGTTGCATCTGAACCGATGTGTGTTGTGTCTGTTGTTGTGACTGAGTATGTGTAATAATAATCCTTCCATTCGCCGACGAGTGTAATCGTCCAAACACCGTTCCACTCACCGTCAACGAGCATTTTTTCAAGTGTGTAGCTGGCAACTTTAGATGCACCCTGCTCGTCATCCGAACCTTTTGTAAAGATATTGAGCTTAACACCGGTTGCTGTCGGTGACCAAACCTTGAATGTTGTAGCATCTTTTGTGTAAGTAACACCAAGATCATTGCCGGAATAAGCATACTGAGCGTCAATATCTTCAGCAGCCTTTGTGTAAGAATTGTCTCTTGCGTAGTCGCTTGAAACTGCCGAACTGTCATCGGCTGTTGCGGCAAAGCTTGATACAACCGCTGTTGAGGCAAGCATGCACGCTGCAAGAACTGCAGAAACAATTTTCTTCGTAGTTCTCATAGATAATATTCCTCCTTATTAATTCTTATAATCTATTCCGTTAGCATACGGAAATAACTACCTTTAATTAATCTTCTTCAATGTCAAGCTCTGCCATAATGCGTTTTTTACGCTTGTTTGAAGAATAAATAACCGACGCCGCACACAGAGCAATTATAAGACCGGTGCCGACATACACAAACGGAAGCATCTGCTTGAGCGGATCGGGGTTTGACGAGTAACTGAACACTACATTGATTTCGCCCGATTTAAATGTTCCGTTTGCCTTTTCGGGAACGCTTACAAGATCTTTTTCCTCATATGTATTTTGAGAGAGTGAATAAGCCTGTCCTTCAACACCTGTGATTGTCTTTGTATCAAGAATTTTACCCGAATCGTCCATATAAATGGCATTGACTCTGCAAACAGTCTTATCCTCATCATCAGTTACACGGGTATACTTGTATGTAACGGTCTTGCTTGCGGAATCAAGCTTGCCTGCACCGTTTGTCGGGAGGTCGTCAAGAACAAGCTTGTAATTTTTAATTGACGGAAGGTCGGGAGTATAATACTGCTCGCCCTTTCTGTTTTTTACAAGAAAAGAATCTTCAATTTCCGTATTATTTGTTTCGTCAACAAACTTTACGGTAACTGTTGATATCTCACCGTCATATTCTTCAACATAAACCTTTGCATGACCTACTTGATCCGTGAACACACCTTTGATTTCACCGTCGGTTTTCTTAACATCATAATTAAGAGTTGACGCAAGATTTGTCAAATCATAGCTTGTGCCGAGCTCGCCTGTGAGTGTCTGTGACTTGATGAGTTTTTCGGTTTTGTTGTCATAATAATCAATGACAACAGCGCCCTCATCATCCATAATTCCCGCAGAATCATAGCTCTTTGTATCAACCATAATAACGGCTGAATGAGCCTCAACCTTTACGCTGTTTGTAACATTCTTTATGTTGCGAAGTCCTGCTGTCTTGTTATCTGCAAGAACAACCCAGTCGCCTTTTGCGGTAACATTCTGTGCAGAATCGGAGCCGTTGAAGATTACGCACATCTGACTCCATTTTCCGCTCTCGGTGTTATTTATTGTGTAGCCCATAACACCCTTTGGAACATCGGAAAGATATGTAAGGCTGTTGGCTGTTGCAGCAGTAGAATCCGAGAATGCCGCAAAAGCGTCACGGATTTTATAAAGACCTCTGTAATATTCAATTACATCTGAATAGAGATCAACATTTTCCCAGTCAAGCATATTCTCTTTTCTGCTTGACGCATAGCTGTTTTCATCACCGTCTTTACTGCGACAAAACTCCTCACCGCCGAGTGAGAACGGAATACCCTGTGAAGTAATAACAATTGCCGCAGAAAGCTTGTTCATTGCAACAAGATCTTCATATCTTTTGCGATATTTACCGTCGGCACCGTAAACCGAGCCGACAAGCTTATCGTAAAGACTAAGGTTATCGTGACATGACGCATATGTTACGCATTGTGACGGAACATTTGCCCAGCCTGTTGTTGTGTCACTCTGACCTGCTATGCCCGTTTTCAGGTTGGCTCTGCGTGAACCTTCCTGAACAAAAGCACCGTCCGTACCGCCTGTACTGCCCTTGATTGCATCACGGATTGTATCATCAAACGCACCGATGCGGTCGCTCAACTGCTTGAGATTTTTCTGACTTGCCAATACTGTGCCTTCGTCACAATTGGTTGCCATATCCCACGCCTCACCGTACATAAGAATCTGACTGCCGCTGCCGTCTTCATAAAGATGGTCAAGTGCGGTACGAATTGAATTCATAGTTGTTACATCATGAAGTCCCATAAGGTCAAAGCGGAAACCGTCAATGTGATATTCGCTTGCCCAATATGTAACGGAATCAATCATATACTTTCTGAACATAAGATGTTCGCTTGCTGTATCGTTTGAACAGCCCGAACCGTTTGAGAAAGTTCCGTCATTGTTCATTCTGTAGTAATAATTCGGAACTGTTCTCTGAAGCCAAGAATCAGAGGTGTAGGTGTGGTTATAGACAACATCCATAATTACACCGATTCCGGCATTATGAAGTGCCTGAATCATCTGCTTACATTCCTTGATTCTCACTTCACCCTTTTTAGGATTTGATGAATAAGAACCCTCGGGGCAGTTGTAGTTGACGGGATCATAGCCCCAGTTGTACTGGTCCATAATGTTCTTGCTCTCGTCAACAGAACCGAAATCATAGAACGGCATAATCTGCACATACTTAACGCCGAGCTTTTTCAGATAGTCAACGCAGGTTGAAGATGCACCCTGAACACCGTTGACTGTTGTACCTTCTTCGGTAAAAGCAAGGTACTTGCCACGGTTAGCCTCACTCACGCCGCTTGATTCGGATGATGAAAAGTCTGCTACAGAGATTTCCCAGACCGACGCATCAGTCTGATTCTGTACAAGCACATGCTTATCATTTTCCCAACCATCGGGATTGGTTGTGCTTAAATCGACAACCATTGAGCGTTGACCGTTCACACCGCACGCCTTTGCATAGACATCGGCCGTTTCCTTGGTAGTTTTTCCGTGTGTTACCGAGTAGGTATAATATTTGTTAAGCAGGTCACCATTAATTGTAACGGACCACACGCCCGTTGTTTTGTCAAGCGACATGGCTCTTGACATTATAGAACCTGCATCTCCCTCATTATCACTGCCGTGTTCAAAAATATTCACACGAACAGACGCCGCATTAGGCGACCATACCTTGAAGGTAGTTGCCTTTTTTGAGTAAGAAGCCCCCAAATCATTACCTGAATATGCCGACTTATCCAGATTTGCAGCATATGCCTGATAATCTGTTACAGTTTTCTTTTCCGCTGCCGAAACATCAGCCGCACACATTCCTGTAATCATCATAGCTGTCATTACTCCTGCCAATAATCTTTTTAGAAACAATCAAAAATGCCTCCTGACTTATTCGGATATGAGCAAAACAAAGGTTACAATCAGCACTGTTTTACAATAGTCCATACGAATTCCAATGTTAGCATTTCATTAACTCATTTTATCATATAAGGCAATATATTTTAATTCCGATTAAGAATATAGCAATTGATAAAGGCTTTATTGTTGTAGAATTTTCTTTGACAAATATGTGCAATATGCTGATTTTCTAAAAGTTTATTTTTAAATTTATATTAAGCAAAGAAAAATCCGTCAAAAAAATACAATTCGACAGTTAAA
>OBWE01000637.1_pt1 | contig 12450 bp, 10 predicted proteins | sample 1476251 | NCBI WGS metagenome assembly OBWE01 (sample SAMEA2580037, study PRJEB22360) | human gut metagenome | biome: human gut; feature: human-associated habitat; material: faeces | place: Denmark | collected 2008/2010
ATATATCAAATATAATATCTTTATTATATGGAGTAGAAAAATATTTACCGACAAGCACTTGTCTACCAGGAGGTAAAAAAATATTGATGACAACTAATAATAAATTATTACCCTGCGAAAGAGTTAACTATAAATATGCAATTGGAGAGATTAATAAAGAAGTAATATTAGATATTCCAAAAATAACACAACGATATAAATTTTATTTTGACCATATCAAAAATGTTTGCAAACATTGTTATTCAAATAAATTTTGCAATACATGTTTATTTCATATAAAAGGTATAGACAATGTAGATTCCAAAGAATTTATTTGTGAATATTTTTGTAATTCAAAAGAATTTACAAATAGATTACATCGAATTTTTTCTTTCTTAGAAAAATATCAAAATGATTTTTATCAAATAATAGAAAACGAAGTAATTTTATAACATTCATGGACATAGAAAATGATTATTGGTTTACAATCGAACCATATGTATTTATCAATATTGCTAATAATTGCGCATTACTATATAATACATATGATGGAAAAATATTAATAAGCAAAAAAGCAAAAGTAATTGAATTACTAAATACTTTTTTACAAAAAAAAGACTGTGGAGTTATTCTATTAAAACGAGATCTTTATCACAATTCTGATATTTTTGATTTCATCACTGATCTGAGAAATAAGTATATGGGAGATATTATTGATATTAGTTTTTCAAAAGGAAAACCTATTCAGATATTACCATATTACAACCTTAATTACAAAAATGAATTATACAAAATACACAATTTTTCACCTTATAAAAGTATCTTAGAAAAACTATCTGAGATTAGTATTTATATAGATCAAACAAGTAAAGCTGTAGATCTTGTTTCTTTTTTACAAACATTACCAGAAAATGTAATCATTAATATTATCAGTAACAATAATGAAATAGATGATAATCAATACTTTTCTTCTTTTTTAGAAAAACACAATTCATCTATAAATATTGTATGCTCATATTCAAATATTACATTATTAAACTTATCAAATACAGATAATTTATATTACAAAATAACAGTAAATTTCCCAATAAATACGAAAGAATGGGATAATTCTATACAAATATTATCCAACAAGAATTTCTCATTTGAGTATATATTAAATATATCATCTTTAGAAGATTATGAAATGGCAGAAAGACTTATTGATCAATTCCAAATCAAAAAATATATCTTCAAACCAATATATACAGGAGGTAATATTGATTTCTTCAAAGAATATGTTTTTCTTACGGAAGATGATATTTTATCAACTACTATGTCTATAAAAGATTTTTTTGCTAATCAATCTATAAATATTTACGAATTTGGAAAAATTAGTATTTTACCAAATGGTGATGCTTTTGCCAATTTAAATCATCCAGTATTAGGTAATATATACACACACAGTATTTCTGAAATAGTACAAAAAGAAGTAGAAGAAGGTATTTCTTGGTTTAATATTCGCAATAAAATTCCATGTAATACCTGCATTTATCAATGGCTTTGCCCACCACCATCAAATTATGAAATAGAAATTGGACGTATGAATTTGTGTCATATAAATACGAATTGCAACTAACATTCAAAAAATTCAATCATGAGATATTCTTATATATTTTTAGGATTATTTTTATTTATCATATCTGGATGTATAAAAGAAAAAGAACAATCAGATAATGATTTTATAACAATAGATATTACAGATAATTATCCCTTAAAAGAGCTAATCCTACAAGATATTATGGATGTAGAATATATAGCTTTAGAAACAAATGAAACTTTTATATGCCAAGGTTTTGTACAAAATATTGGTAAAAATATCATATTGGTAAGAAATTACAACAGAGATGGAGATATTTTTATTTTCAACAGAAAAGGTAAAGCATTAAAAAAAATAAACCACTTAGGACAAGGGGGTGAAGAGTATACTTTTATTTTAGGAATCACATTAGATGAAGATAATAATGAGATGTTTATTAATGACAATCTTAGCAGAAAAATATTGGTTTATGATTTAGAAGGGAATTTCAAACGAAGTTTTAAACATAAAGAAGGTACTATGTATGATAAAATATATAATTTTGACCAAGATAATTTATTATGTCACGATGGATATTCTAGTAATAATGGAGAAGCAAATGAACAATCTTTTATGCTTATATCAAAATCCAATGGAAATATTACTAAAGAAATTAGAATTCCATTTAATAAAAAAATACTAACTGCTGTACTTTTACAAGACCCAAAAAATGGAATGACATATGGAGCTACCCCATCTTCTGACTATCCAATAATTCCTATTCACAATAATTGGATACTTATAGAACCTTCATCAGATACATTATTCACATTTTCTTCTGATTTACAATTAAAACCATTTATCATAAGAAAACCATCTATTGAATCTATGAATCCGGAAACATTTCTTTTCATAAGCAGTGTCACTGATCGCTACTGCTTTATGGAAATTGTAGAAAAAAAATATGATTTTGGATTACAAAAAGGCTTTCCTCGCACTAATATAGTATATGACAAACAAGATAATTCTTTGTTTAAATGCATTGTATATAATAAAGATTTCTCAGACAAAAAACAAGTATATATGAACTCAATCCCTGTAAATTGCGACATATTAACTTGGCAATCTTTAAATACTGAACAACTAATTGAGTCTTATAATAAAGGTAAATTAAAAGGTAAATTAAAAGAAATAGCTGCAAATTTAGAAGAAGATTCAAATCCAGTAATCATGTTATTAAAACATAAAAAATAATTTAAACAATGGCATCAAAAACAGAAATAGAATACGATTTACAGAAAACATCAGATATACTTATACTCAATGGAACATTAACAGAATCTCCCGGATTAATACATGGAAAAACAGGGATTGCTATATTTTTTTTTCCATTATTCACAATACACAAAAAACATGTTATTTGCAGATTATGCTATGGATATAATTTATGAAATACAAAATCAAATTCATTCTAATAGTCTTGCTAATTACGAAAATGGAATAGCTGGTATAGGTGTAGGAATTGATTATCTAATTCAAAATAATTTTTTGACTTCAGAGGATGATATTTATGAAGATATTGATGAAAGAATGTATAGAGCAGTCATGTATGATCCTTGGCAATCTTTCAATATGTATGATGGATTGACTGGGTATGGAAGATATTGGATTATGCGATTAGGTTATCAATCACCCTCTAAATACGCAAAAGAGTGCTTAACGCATATAATAATAAAAATCAAAGACAATTTATCCAATATTTCTCCAGATGAACAAACAGATATATACTGTTTTTTACATGATTTACAAAAAACATCAAGCTTTAGTAATTGTACCGACATTTTAAAGCAATGTTACAAATGGGATCTATTCTCATCAAAACATATTAATAGATACTTTCCTCATCTAAAAAATCATATAATAGGCAACAAAGCACGAATAATTAAATATTATAACTATTTCACAAATCCACAGCATAATGACAATATCAATAACAACTTTTATTTAGATACAGAAATATCACCAAAATCAATGGGTATTCTTGACGGTTTTGCAGGTAAAGGATTGTTGCAATTAACAACATTAAATTCATTAAATACCAGATGGATGCAATTATTATAAACTACTAATAAAAATATCATTTATGAATTTATACATATTTAACGAAACCCGTAGAGGAGCTATTTTTGGTATAGGAACCTATATTAGAGAATTAGTCATTGCCTTAAAAGATAGCGACATTCATATTTCTATAATAAATTTAATGTCAGATAAACCACAAATACAAATAGATAATATCGATGGAATAAATTACTGGTATTTTCCAAATCCAATATTAGAATTGAGAACATTAGACAATCAGAAGCAAAGGGAATTATATTTCAAAAATATAGTTTACTTGCTAAAAATACATATAACAAATGAAAAAGAATTGATATTTCACATAAATTATCATCAATGTACAAGCCTTGCAATTGAATTAAAAAAATGTTTAATTGCAAAATAATTTCAGTTGCACATTTTTCCGAATGGGGATTTATTATTTTTGACAACAAGTACCAATTAGAACACCTATTAAACAAAAATAACACAGATAATTTTGCTCTAAATTTCAAAAAAACAATTGAAGAAGAAAAGAAAGACTATTTAGTAACGGATCATACTATTTGTTTATCAAATTATATGCAAAATATATTATGTCAATATTACAAAATAAAACCATCAAAAATATCCGTAATTCAAAATGGATTAAGCAACATTAAAAACATATCAATAAAAAACAATTCTTTACGCAAAAAATGGCATTTACAAAGTAAAGAAAAAGTAGTCCTCTTTGTAGGTAGAATTGATCAAGTAAAAGGAATACGTTATTTAATAAGGGCTTTTTATGAGGTATTAAAAACAGATCTTAATTGCCATCTGATAATAGTTGGGAATGGTGATTATGATACCTTTTTTCAAGAAGCTAAGAATATTTGTACAAGAATCACATTCACTGGGCTCTTAGAAAGAACAGATCTATATGAATTATACCAAATAGCCAATGTCGGTGTCGTACCTTCCCTATTCGAGCCTTTTGGTTATGTACCTGTCGAAATGATGATGCATGAATTACCCATCGTCGCAACCGCCACATCAGGATTGAACGAGGTAGTAGACGAATCTTGCGGATTGAAAGTACCATTAATAGTATCTCCTAATAATGTAGAGATCGACACCTCTTTGTTAGCACAGAAGATCATCTACCTATTACAGAACCCGAAAGAAGCGAAACGACTCGGGAAGAACGGTCGTAAACGGTATTTGGAGAAATATTCCTCGGAAGTATTCGGGAAAAACATGATCGCATTTTATAAATCCTTATTCCAAGAATGTAAGTAATAAACAACTAGCTTGATACTATTATATGAATACGCTCAATCAAATCGACATATCGATCATTATCCCGATATATAACGTAGAAAAATATTTGACGGTTTGTATCGACTCGTTGATGAACCAAGGTGATCTACGCATGGAGATTATCTTGGTTAATGACGGCTCGACTGATTTGTCAGGGGAAATTGCTGATGAATACGCTAAAAAAGAGGAGCGTATCAAAGTGATTCATCAAGAGAACGGGGGAGCATCCGCAGCCCGCAACGTTGGTTTGGATATTGCCACGGGAAAGTACATCGCTTTTTTGGATAGTGATGACTGGATTAAAGATGAATCATTATCTCTTTTATATGATGAGGCCGTGAAATATCATGCCGATGTCGTGATGGGAAATATGTGGCTATGCCATCAAGACGGAAGTATGGATAAACCTTTTAAATGTATTTCCAACGGATCTATAAAAGAATTGCTTTCCGGTAAAGAAGGTTTCATAGAATTAGTCAAAACGTGTTTCTATTTGCCTACACCCGTCAGATACATATACAATAGGAAATATCTGCATAAAATACAGGCTCGTTTTGAGGAAGGCATCATGCATGAGGATGAATTATGGTGTCCCATCGTCCTTTGCCAAGCGGAGAGGATGGTTATCACCAACATTGAGTTTTATTATTACCGCCAGAACGAAGAATCGGTCATGCATACGACAAGCCTAGCCCGAAGGCTGAAATCATTATTTCAAGTTACTGAGGGATTGATTAAATTCTCTGATCAATTTGTTTCCTCTAAGACGAGCGTTGACTTGAGAAGCTGGTGGTATGTAAACATCCTCAGGCTTTATTCCATGGCCTTCACACTACTTCCCAACATAAAAGATTCCTCATACATAGTACACAAACATTATCTGGATCGATTTTGGAGGGATTGCGGGCAAATGATTCCGGAATCTATACAAAGATGCAGAAATTATTACTACAAGGCAGAAGCCGGGCTGAAAGAATATACGGATTGGCGTGTGTCTGATTGGGTAGCAGGCGTAGATTGCCAAATAAAGGCTGGTAAAAAAGTGATGCTCGTATTCAACACGATAAATGGGGAAGATCTACAGTTGAAAATAGAGGATGTACCCGTTGATTGGGTGATAACCACCGACAGGAAATATTTCCAACAGGCGACTATAGTCGTTTTCCACCTTCCCACATTGCATTATGAGCTAGAGAATGATCTGGATAAGTTGGAAGGACAAACATGGGTCAGCTGGCATCTGGAGTCCGAAAAGGATGATCCGGGAATTAACGACCCGGAAATAAGCGAACTATTCGATCTTTCGATAAGTGACCCACAAGATAGCGAGGGTGAACAACATCCATTGCTAAGACTGTGCCGAAATTATGTAAATAATGGATAGAATTCCATTCATCGCTATAAGTTTTGAGCAAAAAGAAGAGATCACGAGAAAAAATAACCTATTTTTGTAATTAGGCATGATTGAGCGAATGTATCGCCCTAAGTGTTTAACCTTAAATCGTAAGAATAATGAAATGGATAATCACAATTTCAGCGATCCTTCTCTTTGCGTTAGCGGGATGTGGAAAAGATAAACAATCAACAAATGAACTCATCACAGTTGATGTTACAAAGAATTATCCTGAAAAGGAATTGACACTACAGGATTTCATGGATGTGGAATACATCCCGTTGGAAACAAATGATGAGTTTGTTACCCAAGGCAAAGTAATGGCCATTGGTGCAGAAGTTATATTAATAACCAACTGGGCCAACGACGGGAATTTGTTTGTTTTTGACAGAAAAACCGGCAAAGCCTTGAAGAAGATAAACAGGAAAGGGCAAGGTGGCGAGGAATATATAGGTATTACGGAGATTGTTCTGGATGAAGCAAACAAGGAAATATTTGTCATAGCCTATACCGGAAGTAAAATCTCAGTATATGATCTAGACGGAAATTTTAAAAGGAGTTTCAAAGCCGCAGGTACGGAATCTCATGTAAATACATTTAATTACGACCGGGAAAATTTGATCTCTTATGTACCGGATAATAGTCTGGAAAACCCGTCAAACGCCATACCTCCATATTATTTAATCTTTTCCAAACAGGATGGAAGTATCACCCGGAAAATATCAATTCCTTTTGATGAAGTTAAAAGCCCGGTCGCAAGAGACGGGGAAAACTGGGAGAACTGGGCCGCTCCAGTTCCAACCGCCATGTATCAAATAGTTCCAGATCATACCAATTGGGTACTTATGGAGACATCATCCGATACCATATACCACTATTTGCCGGATGCTAATACGACAATCCCCCTTATCGTAAGAACCCCCTCCATACACTCCATGGATCCTCCTGAAGTATTTCTTATACCAACCGTTTTTACCGACCGTTATTATTTCATGAGCCTGTTGAAAGCGGAATTTAATTTTGAAACAGGGAGAGGGTTTCCAATTTCCGGTTTGATGTACGATAGACTGGAAAATTCTTTATTCATACCTAAAATATACAATGGTGATTATACCAGCAAAAGAGAAGTGGATATGACGTCGAGACCTTTAGATCCGGAATTCGTAATCGGACAGTCATTGCAAGCCCACGAACTTGCCGAGGCTTACGGGAGAGGAGTACTGAAGGGCAAACTGAAAGAGATTGCGGCTAAATTGGATGAAGAGTCCAATCCGGTGATTATGCTGATAAAACACAAGAAAAATAAATACTAGCATGAAAGTAAATTTAATTTCAGCAGTCCTCCTCTTTGCCTTAGCGGGATGTGGAAAAGATAAGCAATCGACAGACGAGCTTGTCACGATCAATGTTAGCAAAGATTACCCAGAAAAGGAGCTAATCCTTCAGGATATTATGGATGTAGAATATATTGCGCTGGAAACAACTGACGAATTTATCACACATGGTAATGTCATGGATATCGGCGAAAAATTTATAATAGTAAAAAACAACACAAACGACGGGAACATATTCATTTTTGACCGGAAAACGGGGAAAGCTATACGGAAAATAAACCGTTTAGGACAAGGTGTCGAGGAATATCCGGGGATTGCAGGAATTACACTAGATGAGGAAAACAATGAGCTATTTGTTACACATACAGGGAAAATATCAGTATATGATTTAAACGGGGACTTTAAAAGAAGCTTTAATTTCCTAGACCCCGAGAGTGACTACCTTAAGGTTTTTAATTATGACAAGGATAATCTGATCACTTATGATAACAAAGGCTATGGAATGGTGGCAGACCAACAGCCTTATCATTTGATTATCTCAAAGTATGACGGAAGTATTATCCAGAAAATTACAATTCCTTCTAAAGAACAGAAAACACTGGTTATATTCGGAGATAATGATCAAAAAGTAATTCCTACTTTTTTTGCTACAACCGCCACTTCCGATAATTGGATACTTATGAATCTCTCATCCGATACCCTATATTCCTATTCGCCAAACGGTCATATTAAGCCTTTTATCGTGAGGACACCCTCTATATATTCCATGGATACAGAAATATTTCTTTTTGTAGAGGGGGTGACAAGCCGTTATTATTTTATGAGAACCGTAGAAAAAAAACTCGATATTAAAACGAGAAAAATACCGGTGAGTAGGTTGGTATACGACAAACAGGAAGATTCTATATTCAAATATCAAATATATAATACTGATTTTTTATATCAAAGACCGATCTATTGGATTTCATCTATTAATCAAGATATTGCGAACTGGTATCCCTTTGATGCGCCTGAATTGATTGAGGCTTATAAAGAAGGGAAGCTCAAAGGCAGGCTAAACGAAATCGCAGCGAAATTAAATGAGGATTCCAATCCCGTCATAATGCTGATCAAGTATAAGAAATAAGAACTAAATCATGTCTATATCCTAATGTTTTAATTTATGCTAAGATCGTTTCCACATTATCAGCAATTGGATTCTATGGACTGTGGTCCTAGCTGCCTCCGTATGATCGCCAAGTTCTATGGCCGTGTGTACTCGATCCAGAACTTACGGGAGAAAGCCTTCATCACCCGGGAAGGAGTCTCCATGCTGGGTATCAGCGAGGCGGCGGAAGCGATCGGGTTCCGAACACAGGGCGTGCGGATCACGGTGGAGGAATTGGAAAAGGAATGTCCCCTACCCTGCATACTGCACTGGAACCAATGGCATTTCGTGGTTTGCTACAAGATAAAGAAAGGGAAGTTCTACATAGCGGACCCGGCGGCGGGACTTATCACCTATACGAGGGAGGAGTTCAAGCGGTGCTGGGTCAGTACCAAGGTGGACGGGCAGGATACCGGGACGGCGCTCTTGCTGGAACCGGGGCCGGAGTTCTACGGGATGGAGGACGAGGAGAGAGACAGGAAACGTAACCTCGGATTCTTTTTCCGATATATATCGCCCTACAGAAGGGAGATGGCACAGCTCGTGCTGGGCATGGTGACAGCCAGCGTACTGCAACTCATCCTGCCTTTCCTCACGCAGAGCTTGGTAGATACCGGTATACGGGACAACAACCTAGGTTTCATAACCTTGATCCTTATATCGCAATTGGTGATCTTTATCGCCAAGCTATCCGTGGACTTCATACGGAGCTGGATATTGCTGCACGTAAACACGAGGATCAATATCGCCTTGATCTCCGATTTCCTCGCCAAGCTGATGCGCCTGCCCCTGCATTTCTTCGATACCAAGATGGTGGGCGATATCATGCAGCGCATCGGAGACCATGACCGCGTCGAGGCTTTCATGACGGGGACATCCATCAATACGCTCTTCTCTTTCGTTAACTTCATCGTGTTCGGGTTCGTACTGGCCTATTACGACTGGACGATACTGGGACTCTTCTTGGTAGGTAACGGGTTATACGTGGCGTGGGTACTCGCCTTCATGAGATGGAGGAGGGAGCTGGACGTAAAGCGTTTCTCGCAGGCGGCCGGGGAGCAGAGCAACCTATTCCAGCTTATCACCGGAATGCAGGAGATCAAGCTCAATAATTGCGAGACCAAGATGCGCTGGAAATGGGAACGGATACAGGTAAAACTTTTCAAGATAGGGATCAAGGGATTGGCGTTACAACAATATCAGCAACTCGGGGCGGTCTTTTTCAACCAGACCACGAACATACTCATCTCCTTCATCGCCGCACGGGCCGTCGTGCAAGGGGATATGACGCTGGGTATGATGATGTCGGTGACCTACATCGTGGGGCAGCTCTCTTCGCCTATCGAGCAATTGATCGATTTCTCACGGTCCTTGCAGGATGCGAAGATCAGTCTGGAGCGGCTCGGCGAGATACACGGGAAGGAGGACGAGGAACAGGCAGGCGGGATAAGGCTGAATGTTCTCCCCGATGACAGGACGCTGCGGCTGGAAAATCTCAGCTTCAGCTATGACGGGGCGGACAGGGATTACGTGCTGGAGGATATCAACCTGACGATACCCCATAACAGGGTGACCGCCATCGTAGGGGCCAGCGGGAGCGGGAAGACAACTATAGTAAAACTTCTGCTCGGTTTTTACAACCCCAACAAGGGGGACGTGAGGATCGGCGATACCTCCCTCAGGAACCTAAACCCGCACGTATGGCGTAGCAAGACCGGTTCGGTTATGCAGGATGGTTTTATCTTCTCGGATACGATCGCCAACAACATCGCCCCCGGCGAAGAGGAGGTGGACAAGGAACGCCTGCTTCATGCCGTGACGGTGGCGAATATCCGGGATTTCATCGATTCGCTCCCGCTGGGCTATAATACGAAGATCGGCATGGAGGGCAATGGAGTAAGCCAAGGGCAGAGGCAACGGATCCTGATCGCCCGGGCGGTGTACAAGAATCCCGACTTCATCTTCCTGGACGAGGCCACGAACGCCTTGGACGCAAACAACGAGCGGGAGATCATGGAGCAGTTGCACGCCTTCTACAAAGGACGGACGGTGGTGGTCGTGGCGCATCGACTAAGCACGGTACGTGACGCGGACAAGATCGTGGTGCTGGACAAGGGACGCATCGTGGAGGAAGGGACGCATCAGGAACTCACGGCCTTGCGGGGGACTTATTATAAGTTGGTGAAGAATCAGTTGGAGCTTGGGAATTGAGAATTGAAAATTGAAAATTAGTTGGAGAAGAGAAATAAGGACATAGAACTGAGGAGCGAGGAGGTACAGGAGGTGATGGGGCAAGTGCCGGCCTGGATCGTACGGTGGGGGATAACGCTGTTATTCCTCGTGGTCGTGACATTGCTGGTGGGAAGCTGTTTCTTCAAATATCCTGACGTGATCACGGCAGACATGACATTGACGGGGCAACATCCCGCGACGGCGGTAGTGACACGGGCGGCGGGAAAGATACAGGAGCTGCTCGTCAGGGATAATCGCCCGGTAAGGCAGGGGGATTGGCTGGCGGTCATAGAGAATCACGCCGACACGGACGATGCCATCTATCTGGATAAGGCGTTGGAACGATCCGGAAGCGACGTGGATAGCTTGGACAAGGCATTATCAAAGTACAAGGAGCTATCGCTGGGTGATATGCAAGCGGCTTACTCGGGACTACTCTCGGCGCTCCATGCCTGCGTCAATTACAGGGAGATCGATTATTATCCGCAAAAAATGACCTCCATCCGCAAACAGATAGCGTTGTATAAGGCTTACTATAACGAGACCGAACGGCAGCGGAAGACCCTCTCGGAGCAATTCGCCTTGACAAGGCGGCAATACGCCCGGGATTCATTATTGTATAGCCGGTCCGTGATTTCCTCCTACGAGCATGAGACCGCACGGGCTTCCCTGCTGCAAAGCCGTTATTCGCTGGAAGGGGCGGCAGCCTCGGCCGAGAATCTCCGGATACAGATCGGGGAGCAAGAGCAATCCTTGCTGGATCTGACGCTGGAGCGGAGCGAGAAAGAATTTACGCTACGGCAGGAATTACAGACCGCCCGGGAACAATTGCTGAACAGCATGAACGAGTGGAGGTTACGTTATTGCCTCATCGCCCCGGTAGGGGGTGTCGTAACTTTCACTAAGTACTGGAATGAGAACCAGTATATCCCATCCGGAGAGGTGGCTTTCACCGTCGTGCCGCAAGGCGAGGGCCGGCTGGTGGGGAAGGTGCGCATACCGATAGCACGCTCGGGAAAAGTCCGGAGAGGCCAGCGGGCGATCGTCCGTTTCTCCAATTTCCCGGATCAGGAGTTTGGAGTGGTAAATGGCGTGGTATCGAATATCTCATTGGTCCCCACCGACGAGTACTATACGGCGGATATCGATTTTCCAGAGGGTCTGAGAACCAATTACGGTATCGACCTGCCCGTCTCGCCCGAGACGCAAGCCTCCGCGGAGATCGTAACGGAAGAATTACGCCTGATCGAACGATTCTTCCTCCCGATCAAACGGATCGTGAAAGAAGGATTTTAGTGTAATATTATCCTTTCTTTCCTATGCGTTTATCACAGATGTCACGAGTGACAGAGTTCGCCGCAGACTCTAGTTCCACGATATCCACCATCATAGCTGATTTCATGGT
>OBWE01000655.1_pt1 | contig 11878 bp, 8 predicted proteins | sample 1476251 | NCBI WGS metagenome assembly OBWE01 (sample SAMEA2580037, study PRJEB22360) | human gut metagenome | biome: human gut; feature: human-associated habitat; material: faeces | place: Denmark | collected 2008/2010
CATTAGAAACATCCGGCTTTGGAATATCCTTCATTTCACCTAAAACTTCTGGTTTATGCTGTAAAATCAAACTCTCCTTTAGGTTTTTTTGTTGTTCAATATATTTTCTCTCAGTTGAATTAGTTTCAATTAGATTGTAGGTATTCATTGCATATTGTACCAATTCATCAAGAGTATGTGAATCTGCAACCACTTTCTTCTCTACTATCTTACGTCTATATCTGTAGATAATATTTCGTATCCTTACTTTTAGAGGCTTTTTCCGTGTTCTGCCAGCTATAAAAATACTTGTTGGGCCATCTGCACCACCTATTATTGAAACTTCACTTTTGCTTTTTTCTTTCATAAGTGTTCATCCTCGCAAATTGGAATTTGACTAATCCTACATGTGCATCATATTACACTCATGTAATTATCCTCTACATAAACAGCTTTTCCATCAGCAAGCTTAATCTCATCTTTGCCGTTCGGTAATACTGTTGTTTCAGAACCATTCCAATGGGGGATAATAGGATTGTCAATAATATGTAATCCATCTGTTAAATTTCCCGCCGCATACATACTTCCTGCACTGATTCCGACATATATAAGTCCGTTTTTAATTGCATTATTAAGTATTCTATCAAAACCAGTTCTAGACATTTCACGACAAAGCACAGATACATCACCACCACTGACAAAAACAGCATCAAATTGGTTTAATTCTTCAAAAGTTAATAGCCTTGTAAGCATAAACGGGGTTGTAACATACGAAGAATAGGTTCTTTGATAGTCTTTTGAAAGAATTAATTCCAGATTGTACACTAATATATTTTCGTACTGAATTCCCATTAGAAAGAGTTCATGAAAACATATTGCAAGCGACTCTCTTGCACCATCTGTTTCAATGCCAGCTGTTGGAATATAAAGCACTTTCACATCCTTCGGACACTTTCCAATAATATCAAAGAATTTCTCTTTCATCTTATCGGTCAACCCTGCAGATGTAAGAAATAGATGTTTTCCATTCATATTCTTTTACCTCGTCAAACTCCGATTTACTGGGCTAAGCCGAGTATACCACACTCCACCATGAAAGAACACCCCGATATAGTGAAATTTTGCCATTTTTCTGCGTACGTGCGTACACGCTCCGCAGGGATTCTAAGGGGCTTGACCCCTTGGCACACAGACTTTGGCACAAAGTCTAGTGTGTTACACCTTGTCAGAGGTGTACAGGCTCCCGGTACGCACGTACGCAGCGACTACTCCCAAACGCGCCATATAGGGGGACGACCAAGTTCGCACAAAGCGAACTTGATTCCGCAAAGCAAAAGGCAGGATACCACTATCATAGTGATACCCTGCCTTTGCTCGTTTACCGTTCCGAGTAGTCCTTCCGCAGAACTTCCGATAAACAAAAAACGTACCCAAACCCTTTTTCATAAAGAATCGGGTTCAAGTACGAACTGTATGGTGGACGGTACAGGACTCGAACCTGTGACCTCCTGCACGTCAAGCAGATGCTCTACCAGCTGAGCTAACCGTCCATAAGTCATATCGACTTGAATAGTTTACCACAGCCTGTGCAAAAAAGCAATACTTTTCTGTGATTTTTTATTTTTCCGCCTTCAGCGACCTGCGGACGATATCGTACAGCACCGGCTTCATGGCTTCAATATCATCGGGTTTGCCCTCCAGCACGCTGGAATAGCACACCGACATGCACATGCTGCCCAGTGCCGTGATGCGCTGGTAGATCTCCCGCTCGGTGCGGCCGGCCATTTCCGGGCTGGTCAGCACCACATTCAGCAGCTTGCGCATCAGCGGCTCGGCTTCGCGGCTGGCCTCGATCTGATCCAGCCCCGGCCATATGAAGTTGTGCTCCAGAAACTTGAGCACCAGCGTATCCTTCCGCAGTGCTTCGATGATGTGGTCGATCACCGCCACCATCTTGTCCGGGAAGTTTTCGAGCTCTGTCTGCTTTTCCACCGCTTCGCACGCGTTGCTCAGCAGCTGGTAGCTCACCCGGCCCAGCAGCGCCTGCATCACCGCACCTTTATCCTGAAAATACAGATAAAAGGTGCCCTTGGCCACCTTGGCCCGGCTGGTGATATCCTCTACGCTGGTTTTTGCGGCACCTCGCTCCAGAAACAGATCATAGGCTGCCTCCAGCAGTGCCCGGCGCTTCTCCTGCTTTTTGCCCTCCACGGTACCCATATTCCCTGACGATTCCTCTTTTCCGCTCGGTTTCATTCGCTCATTTGTGTTGTCTCAATCATTTTAGCAGTCCTTTCCCGATAGTGCAAGTCAAAAAAGCTATACAATTTCAGGCAGTTGATAAGAAAACTGACTTCTGGTCATTTTTGTACTTGACACCCGGTTTGTCATGGTTATAATAGTGTTTGCTTGGAAATGACCGCCAGTCATTTTACTAAGATTTTTAACCATTTTCTATGGAGGGTTCTCATGAAAAAGATCGCACAGGGCATTGTGCGGCTGCGCAAGCTGATCCTGACAGTAGCATTCCTGCTGTTGATCCCTTCCGCAATCGGCGCAATTGCTACCCGAATCAACTATGACATCCTCACCTACCTGCCGCAGGATCTGGACTCCATGATCGGCGAGGTAGCCCTTGAGGACGATTTCCATCTGGCCTCCACCGGTATGATCACGGTAGAAGGCTTACCCACAAACGAACTGATCGCCATGAAGAAGGACATCGAGGCTGTTCCCGGCGTGACCCAGACCTTCTGGCTCAGCGATGTGATCGACCCCAGCATCCCCACCGAGATGCTGCCCGCCGATGTGCAGCAGTTCATGTTCGGCAAGAACGATTCCACCATGCTGATCGTCCGCTTTGACGCCCCCAGCGCCAGCGACGAGACCATGGAAGCCGTCGCTCAGATCGAAAAGCTGCTGCGCAAGGACTGCTTCTTCGGCGGTATGAGCGTTATCCTGCAGGACACCAAGGCACTGGTCAATCAGGAAATGCCCATGTACATCCTGATCGCCGTGGGTGCCAGCCTTTTGGTGCTGTTCCTTTCGCTGGAAAGCACCATCACCCCGCTGCTGTTTATGCTGGGTCTTTTGTTCCCCATTGCGTACAACTTCGGCACCAACATCTTTCTGGGCCAGATCAGCTACATCACCGAAGCACTGGCCACCGTGCTGCAGCTGGGTGTCACGATGGACTTCTCCATCTTCCTGCTGCACCGCTATCAGGAAGAAAAGGAGCTGCGCTCTTCCAACGAGGAGGCCATGACCAGCGCCATCTGCAAGACCATGACTTCCATCTCTGCTTCCAGCCTGACCACCATTGCAGGCTTCCTGGCACTGTGTGCCATGCGTCTGACGCTGGGCCGCGATATCGGCCTTGTCATGGCAAAGGGCGTTGCCCTCGGCGTCATCTGCACCGTGGTCATCCTGCCCTCCCTGATCCTTACCTTTGATAAATGGGTGGAAAAGTACAAGCACCGTACCGTCATTCCGCAGCTGAAAAAGCTCAGCTACTTTGTCTCCAATCACTCGGTGCCCATCGTGGTTATCTTTATCCTCATCCTCATTCCCTTTGCCATCGCGCAGAACAAGACCGAGGTCTACTACACTCTGTTCGACTCCCTGCCGCAGGACCTGACCGGCATCGTGGGCACCAACAAGCTGGGCGAGGACTTCGGCATGACCACCAGCCACTTCATTCTGGTGCATGACGACCTGACCGCCACCGAGGTGAGCGACCTGTGCGATGAACTCAAGGACGTGGATGGCATTACGCAGGTGGTAAGTCTGGATTCCATCACCGGCCCGGGCTTCCAGACCGAGCTGCTGCCCGACAGCATCATGGAGATCCTGCAGTCCGGTGGCTACAAGCTGATTTTGGCCAACAGCTCCTATAAGACCGGCACGGATGCCATCAACAACCAGCTGGACGAGATGATTTCCCTCATCAAGACCGTTGACCCCGAGGGCGTCATCACCGGCGAGGGTGCCATGACGAAAGACCTGATCGAAGTGGCAGATGTGGACTTCAAGAACGTCAACGTCTGGTCCATCATGGCCGTTCTGGTCATCATCGCCGTTTCCTTCAAGAGCATTTCCATCCCGGCGCTGCTGGTGGCCAGCATTGAAGCCGCCATCGCCATCAACATGGGCATCCCGTACTTCACCGGTACGCAGCTGCCCTTCATTGCAAGCATCGTCATTGGCACCATCCAGCTGGGTGCTACCGTGGACTACTCCATCCTGATGACCACCCGTTACCACGAGGAGCGCGCCTTTGGCCGCACACCGAAGGAAGCCGCCCAGCAGTCGCTGGAGCACTGCAGCCAGTCCATCCTGACCAGCGGCCTGACCTTCTTTGCCGCCACCGTCGGTGTGGCTGCCATCAGTAAGATGGAGCTGCTGAAGAGCATCTGCCTGCTGATCTCCCGCGGCGCACTGATCAGCATGGTGGTCATTCTGGTGATGCTGCCCGCAGCCCTGATGCTGTGCGACTGGATCATCCGCCACACCACCCTCAAGTGGATGGTACCCGAATCCGCCAACGCCAAGAAGTCTGAAAAGGAGTAATTACGTTATGAAAAAATCGCTTCGTTTCGCCAGTGCGGCGCTGGCTCTCACCCTCGCCGCAGGCTGTGCAATGCCCGCATTTGCAGCTGGTAAAAGCAGCTTTTCCAAATCAGAGACCGTCTATGCTGTGATGAACGGCGACGGCTCCATCAAGAGCACCACCGTCAGCGAGCACTTGTACAGCGCCTCCGGCCTTGCAAACGTTACCGACAAGACCACCCTGACCGACATCCAGAACACTGAGAGCGATGCCGAGTTCACCCAGAACGGGGAAGAGCTGGTGTGGAACACCAACGACACCGATGTTTACTACAAGGGCAATACCGACAAGGCCCTGCCCATCGATGTGAAGGTGACCTACGCTCTGGACGGTCAGGAAGCCGCCCTTGAGGACATCATTGGCAAGAGCGGCCATTTGACCGTGACTGTTGCCCTGAAGAACAATGAGACCGGCACCGTGAACGTGAACGGCAAGGACCGCACCATCGTCACTCCGCTGATCACCGCTGTGGGCGTCATTCTGGGCGGGGATGCTTCCAACGTGACCGCAGAACACGGCATGGTCGAGAGCGCCGCCAAGAGCAGCGTTGCCGCCTTTGTCACCCTGCCGGGTGTGAAAGATTCCCTGTCCGGGCTTCTGCCCGATGAGGTGGACAGCATCGAAGACTATCTGCAGGATACCGTTACCGTTGAGGCAGATGTCACCGAGCTGACCTGCCCGCAGGTCATGGTGGCCTGCGCCACCAGCACGGCCGCTCTGGGCACGAGCAACGTGTTCGACCTGAGCAGCATCAACGACCTGACCGACGGCATCAACCAGCTGAACGATGCCATGAGCCAGCTCATGGACGGCGCTTCCCAGCTGGTGGACGGCACCTCTCAGCTGGCAGGCGGTGTTCTGGCCCTGCTGGACGGTGCCAACACCCTGAACAACGGTGCTGCCGCTCTGGACGACGGCCTTGGCCAGCTGACCAACGGTCTGGACACCCTGAGCGCCAACAATGCAGCACTGAACGCCGGTGCGCAGCAGGTGGCGGACGGTGTGCTGGCTTCTGCCAACAAGACCCTGAAGGAAGGCGGCCTGATCGACGAGGACATGACATGGTCGAACTACGAGGCTGTGATCGACAACATCCTCACCATGAACGATAAGACCCTTGCTGCCGGCCGCAAAAAGATGGTGCGCACCATCTGGGAGCAGGCTCCTAGCTTCAAGGACAGCCAGCTGGATCTGGCCCTGTATCTGTCCGCGACCAAGACGAACCACGATCTGGAAGCAGCCCTGAAGCTGATGCAGAACTTTGACGCTTCCATGCTGACCGGCGCTCTGGAGATGGTGACCAATGCCGATGCAAAGAACACCGCCAAGGCCGAGCTGAAGTATCAGGTGGAGAACAGTCAGGATATGGCCGATGTCCGCGCCCTGAAGACCAGCCTTTCTCAGATCCAGTTCTTTGTTTCCAGCGTGAACCAGTACACCGCAGGCGTGCAGACCGCTGCGGACGGTGCCCACTCCGCAAAGGATGGCAGCGCACAGCTGGCTGCAGGCACCAAGACCCTGTATGACGGCGTGAACACCCTGAACACCGGTGCAGGTCAGTTGAATGACGGCGCTGGCCAGCTGAACGACGGTCTGAACCAGTTCAACGAGGAAGGCATCTCCAAGCTGACCGGCGCGCTGGATCAGGATCAGCTCCATGGCCTGAAGACCGTGCTGGACGAGATGACCGACCGCCTGAACGACTACACCAGCTTTGCCGGTGCACCGGACGATGCCGAGAGCAGCGTGAAGTTCGTCTACAAGACCGCTGAAACCGTGGCTGCTGCCGACACCACTGTAGCCGAGACCGAGACGGTGAAGGAAGGCAATATCTTTACCCGCCTGTGGCAGCGCATCGTGAACCTGTTCAAGTTCTGATAAGACATCTTCGAGAATTCATGTTGAACCTCTTTCCATAGAGAAGGGGCTGTTGCAAAAATGAGATGGGCTCCCCCGAAGGGGGCTGCCTATCTCATTTTTTTTTGAGATCTGCCTTTGAGTTTTCAGCATTCTGCCCGTTTTGTACGGTGAATGCGGCTGTTTTCAACATTTTAAAGAGACGCTGTTTTGCAACAGCCCTGCGGGCGATGGAATGGCCCGACTCGTGTCCGGCAAGAAAGCTGCCCGCCCACGATATGCAGTTTACTTGCGTGCGATCATTTCGGTGTAAGCCAGCACCAGCGGGCCGACACCCTTGGCATCGTTGCAAACCACCGGCTCGCTGAAGTAGTAGGCCAGAGAGCCGTCGCGGTGATCCTTGCCGCCAAGACCCGCCACCAGGCAGATGCCGTCCAGCTGCAGACTGCCATCCGGGTTCTTGGAGAGGTACTTGTCGCAGGTGCCGTAGAAAGCCTTTTCGGCCCATGCGGCCATGCGTTTGGGCAGGTAGCCCAGACGCACGCCTTTGAGCACCGCGTAGGCAAACAGAGCGGTGCCGCTGGTCTCGAGGTAGTTGCCCTCCACACCGGGGTGGTCCATCACCTGCCAGAACATGCCGGTCTCCTCGTCCTGGAATTTGTGCACATCCTCAATGGTCTGCTTGAGCATTGCCATGATGCCGCGGTACTCGTTGTACAGCTGCTCGTCCATCCGCTCCAGCACGTCCACCATGGCTACCATGAACCAGCCCATGGCACGCAGCCAGAAGTTGGGGCTGCAGCCGGTGACGGGGTCGGCCCAGTACATCTGGCGGCTCTCATCGTAGCCGTGGTAGTAAAGACCGGTCTTTTCGTCCCTCATGTGCTTTTTGATGTTCATGAACTGTTTGTAGCTGTCGATGCAGCCCTGCATCTTGTTAAAGCGGGTCTCGTACTCCATGTAGAAGGGCTGGGCCATGTAGGTGCCGTCCAGCCACACCTGCCACGGGTAGATGTCCTTGTGCCAGAAGTTGCCCTCTTTGGTGCGGGGCTGGGTGGCCAGCTGGCTGCGGATGGTGTCAATGGCCCTGCGGTACTTCTCGTCACCAAAGATATCGTACAGGGTGAACAGGTTCTTGCCCTGATTCACGTTATCCAGATTGTACTCCTTGGGGTCGTAGGTCTTGATGGAGCCATCCTCCTGCACGAACCAGTCGATGAAGTTCTTGGAAAAGCGCAGGTACTTCTCGTCACCGGTGGTCTTGTACAGGCTCAGGCAGGCGGTGATCATGCAGCCGTCGATGTAGTTCCACTTGTTGGGCTTGCCGCTGCGCACCTTCTCGATGTTCCACATGGGTGCTTCGGCGCTGGAATTGGCGATCAGGTAGTCCACGTAATCGCCCAGCATGGCAAGAATTTCTTCATGGGTCATGGTATCAGTCCTCCTCAAAATGGCCGACATTTGCAAAGTGCAGGCGTTCGCCCTCGTAGCCCTCGATCTTCACGTTGTGCAGGTCGATCTCCTTGACGTTCTCGGCGTAGATGGCCAGCTTCTTCACCAGAGGGCGGTTGTCCGCCATGGCGGCCTGACCGGCTTCGGCGTTGGGGTCAAAGGTGATCGTGACGTTCTTCATGGAAACGCGCTCAATAGGCTGCTCCGGCAGGCCGTCGAAGTAACATCCCGCGAACTGAGGTGCCTGATGGACGATGTCCTCCATGGTCAGGCTGCCCAGCTTTGGGGTGTACTCGTCCACGGGCATGGCATCGCGGCACTGCACATAGGGGCCGTGACCGTCCGGGTCACAGAAGTAGAACATGTTGATGACGAAGGGTGCCTTGACACCCCGCATCTCCACGTTGCGGAACACCAGCCCGTCGATGACGGCGGTGTTGCCGCGGCCACGGCGGGTCTTGACGCGCAGGCCGCGGTCGGTGTGGTCCATCAGGCACTGGGTGACCACCATATCCTTCACACCGCCGCTCATCTCGCTGCCAATGACGATGCCGCCATGGCCTTTGTCCAACAGGCAGTTGCGGATAACGGTGTGCTCACAGCTCTTTTTCAGCTTCATGCCAAGGAATACTTTGCTGGCCTTCATGGCAATGCAGTCGTCGCCCACATGGATGTTCACGCCGATGATGCGGATATACTCGCAGCTTTCGGGGTCGATGCCGTCGGTGTTGGGGGCATTGTAAGGATTGTTGATGTTGAAGTTCAGCAGGTCAAGGTGCTTGACAAAGATGGGGTGGATCGTCCACGAATAGCTGTTCTGCACCGTGATGCCGTGCAGGCAGATGTTCTCGCTGTCCACAGCAGCCACAGCGCGGGGCCGCCATGCGATGCGCTTGATTTTGGGAGTCACCCACCAGTCGCCGTTCTCGGCATCGCAGTCCAGCGTGCCCTCGCCGGTCACAACAACATCGTGCACCTGCGTGATGTTCAACAGACCCGCAAAGCTGTCCAGCGGGTTGCCCTCCCAGCCGGTCAGGTAGTATTCATCCACCTCGTTCTCGCTGGGGATCACGCCGGGCAGGATGGGGTAGTGGGTGCGGTCATTGTCGCCCAGCAGCACAGCGCCCTTTTCAAGATAGAGGGTGGTGTTGCTTTTCAGGAACAGGCTGCAGGTGCGGTAGCGGCCTGAGGGCCCGTACACTGTGCCGCCCTTGGGGCAGGTAGAAAGAGCCGCCTGCAGCTTGAGGGTGTTGTCCGTGGTGCCGTCGGCCACCAGACCGTAGCGGGAAGCATCCACAAAGAAGGTCTCGGCCTCGGTGGTAAAGGTGCAGGTCAGGCTTTCGCCCTCGGCCTGCACACCCACCGTGTACTCCGTACCGGGCAGCAGGGAGAACAGGGAAAACACGTTGGTCTGGCAGGCTTCGTAGACGGTCTTTCCGTTCAGGGTAACGGTGAACGGGTGGGCCGGACGATAGCACAGGCCGTTTTCCAGCTCGAAAACAGCGCTGCGCGTCATGGAACGGATAAGCGACAGATTCATGAGAGAACCTCCTGATGGTTTTGTCTTGCCCGCAGGAAGCGGACATGATATGATAAAGATTAGAATGAAGGAAACCCCTTCCGTCGAACCCTCGCGGGTTTGCCACTTCCATCCGTGATGGAGGCTTTGGCATACCGGAAAGCTTTTCCTCTTCGCCAGAGGCTCCCTCTTTGAGGGAGCTGGCGCGGCATCAGCCGCGACTGAAGGAGTTGCCTATGAGATCAGAACGTGAAAAGATCACCGGCAAGGTGGCCGCTGCCACCCTGCGGCTGAATGCGAACCGCTACGAGCTGCCGCCGGATGAGGACACCTGCTATCTGCTGCTGGTGTCGGAGGGCAGCGTCACGCTGGAATACGAGGGCGGGAATGTGCTGGTAAACCCCGGCAGCGCCGTGCTGCTTGGCCCCGGCGGCTGCCGCTTTGCACAGACCGGCAGCGCCGTGCCGCAGATCGTGGGGTGCCACTTTCCGCTGGGGATGCTGCATGATTTGAAAAACACAGCCGGGCGGGATTTCGGCCGCCTGTTTGCGCCCGGGGAGCACACAGTGCTGTATGCACCGGTGCAGTGGCAGAGCCGCATCCGTACCCTGCTGGAAATGATGGCCAGCGCCAGCACCGAGCAGGATTCCCCCGGCCCGCTGTACCTGCTGCTGATCCTGCACTATGTGGAGCAGGAGTGCATTGCCGAGAGCAGCGCCGTGGCGCGTCCCCACAACGAAACGGTGGAGCAGATCTGCGCCTACCTTGCGGCCAATTACCGGCAGAAGTTTTCCCTCACCGAGGTTGCGGCGCAGTTTTATCTTTCGCCCTACTACCTGAGCCGTTTGTTCCGGCGGGTAACGGGCCAGTCCATCGTGGATTACATCAACAACCGCCGCATCGAAGCGGCCCAGAAGCTGCTGGAAACGACTGAGCTTTCCATCAGTGCGGTGGCCGAGCAGACCGGCTTTGCCAGCGCCGCCCATTTCCGCCGGGTGTTCCGCGAGGTGATGGGTACTGGCCCACTGCAGTACCGCAAAGGACATAAGAAATAAGAAACACCCCCTGCGCCATCTACGGGAACGGCACAGGGGGTGTTTGTTTGTATCAGATGATCTTACGCTGTGCGGGGAAAGGGCTTAGCCCTTGACGGCACCGGCAGAGATACCTTCAACGAACTGGTCCTGTGCACAGAAGAAGACGATCAGCTGCGGCAGGATGGAGATGAGGGACAGAGCAAGGATCTTGTTCCATGCGAAACCGGTATCACCGTCCATGGACAGCTTGACGAACAGGGACATCGGGTACTTACCGGGAGTGCTGACGTAAAGCAGCGGACCCATGAAGTCGTTGCAGCTCCACATGAATTGGAACAGTGCGCAGGACACCAGAGCGGGGCCAAGCATGGGCACGATGACCTTGTACAGGGTCTGGAAGGAGGAGCAGCCGTCGATGGCAGCGGCTTCGTCCAGATCACGGGGGACATTGCGCATGAACTGCACCAGCTGGTAGACGAAGTAGGTCTCGGTCGCAAATGCGCAGTGCACCCAGATAGCCAGATAGAAGGGGCTGTCCAGCCAGCCGAACTTGTTGTACAGCAGGTACTGCGGCACATTCAGAACGACCTGCGGCAGGAACAGGGTGGCCAGCATGATGTTGAACATCAGCTTACGGCCGGGGAAATCGAAGCGGCCAAAGCCGTAGGCAGCCACACAGGCGGAGACCACCGTGCAGATCACCTTGGGGATGACGTAGCTGTAGGTGTTCAGCATGGCCTGCAGGATGTTGATGGAACCGCCAAAGTTGTTCAGAGCGCCGCGGTAGCCATCCAGAGTGGGGTGCTTGATCCACAGGCTGATGCCTGCAAAGATCTCGCTGTTGTCCTTAAAGGTAGCGCTGATCATCCACAGCAGGGGATAGATCATGATGACGCCGACCAGGATCAGGACGAAATACTTGAAGAAGGTCGCGATTTTGTTCGATGCTTTCATTCCCATACTGGTCACCTTACCTTTCGTCAGAGTAGTAGACCCACTTCTTCTGGCTGGTGAATGCAATGATCGTCAGGATGCAGACGATGATGAACATGATCCATGCCAGAGCGGATGCCATACCCATGTCATAAGACTTGAATGCGTAGTTGTAGACCAGCAGAGAAATCAGCGTGGTGGAACCACGGGGGCCGCCGTTGGTGATGATGTAGGGGCCATTGAACTCCTGGAAAGCCTGGCAGATCTGAGTGACCAGATTGTAGAAGATGATGGGGGTGATCATCGGAACGGTAATGGAGAAGAACTGACGCCACTTGCCGGCACCATCAATGGTAGCGGCTTCGTACAGGTCTGCAGGCACGCCCTTCAGAGCGGCCAGGAACAGCACCATGGCAGAACCGAACTGCCAGATACGCAGGAAGCAGATGATCCACAGCGCGTAGCTGGGGTCAGACAGCCACTCGGGGCCCT
>OBWE01000663.1_pt1 | contig 11739 bp, 10 predicted proteins | sample 1476251 | NCBI WGS metagenome assembly OBWE01 (sample SAMEA2580037, study PRJEB22360) | human gut metagenome | biome: human gut; feature: human-associated habitat; material: faeces | place: Denmark | collected 2008/2010
CGATGTGGAAGCTGATGGCATGGCAACCCAGCGCATCAATGGCCATGGCCAGCAGCGAAATGCTGATCTGCTCGCCGCTAGCCAGCAGCATATCCATTTCACGGGCCGAAGGGTTGTGGGTGATCTCCCCAGCCTTGGCGATCAGGTCATCGGTGGTATCGCCCTGAGCGGACACCACCACAACTACGTCATTGCCCGCGTTGTGGGTGTTTGCCACAATGCGTGCCACGTTGAAGATACGGTCACGGTCCTTCACCGAAGAACCGCCGAACTTCTGTACGATCAACGCCATATCTTGTCACTCTCCTCTTTTTGTCCCTTTGTCAAAAGGGGGTACACCGGGCGGAAGCGGTCAGCAGCGCCTTGCACTTTCCTTACCCATTTATCATTCCACCGTTGCGCCGGTGTTATCGGCATCCAAACGCAGCAATGTAAATGCTTCACATCCGTCCAGACCTTCCAGCAGCTCCAGACCCTTTTCCAGCTTGGAATAGAACTTTTCGGCCTCCGCCTTTTCCGCTACGGCCATCACGGTGCTGCCCGCACCGGAAACGTAAACAGCCTTTGCACCGCACAGGCGTGCCATATCGAACACTTCCTTGGAGCCGGGCATCAGCGGCATACGGTAGGGCTGGTGCAACTTATCCTCGGTGGCAATGGCCAGCAGGTCGTGTCTGCCCTCGCAGAAGGCGGCGGGCACCAGCGCAGCGCGCGAAAGATTATATACCGCATCCTTGTGGGAGACCTCTTTGGGCAGGGCCGCACGAGCGGCTTCCGTCAGCAGCTTGTAGTCCGGCACGATGGCGGCGAAGCACAGCGTTTCATCCACATTGCGCTTGACTGAGTACACCTTGCCCTCCTCGAACACGCTGCTGGTCAGGCCGCCCAGAAGAGCCGGGGCCACGTTATCGGGGTGGCCCTCAATGGAGGTAGCCAACGTGAGCAGCTCCTGCGTGTTGAGCACATCGCCCAGCATCCGGTTTGCACCCAGCAGTCCCGCAATGATGCAGGCCGAGGAAGAACCAAGGCCGCGCGCCATGGGGATGGGATTCGTCTGGGTGATCTTGAGGGGCGGGATCTGCTTGCCAACTTTTTCAAACAGGCCCTTTGCCGAGCGGTACACGAGGTTCGATTCACCGCGCGGGATGCGGGTACCGTCCGCAGACGAGATATCCAGCACTTCGCTCTCTTCAAAGGTGACCGTATTATACAGCGTCACCGCCAGACCCAGCGCATCAAAGCCGGAGCCGATGTTTGCACTGGTGGCCGGGACAGAAACCTTGATCTTCATAGCCGCCGCACCTTTCCTTATTCCGTTATCAGTTTTCTTCCGGCAGACGCTTGAGCACCAGCTTCACGCTGCCGCCCACGGCTTCCACCTTGCGGGCTGCTTCGGCCAGTGCCTTTTCGTCGGCTCGCTCCACAAAGTAAGCGCAGCCTTCGTAGCGTTCGTCCACCACCCTGCCATAGCCGTAGATGGCTTCCACCACCGCCGGAGCAATGCCTGCTACACGCACATAATATGCAGCAGGAGCCGGGTCGGTGAGCATTCCCTCCACCGGCTCAGCAGGCTGCCAGAACAGGCTGTCGGGCCCCTGGGAGCCATGCTTCAGGGCATCCACAACGTCGGCCACCACGGCGCTGGCGGTGGGCAGCTTGCCTGCGCCCTTGCCGTAGAACACCACGTCGCCCAGCATATCGCCCTTGACCAGCACTGCATTGAACACATCGTCCACGCTGGCCAGCTGGTTTGCCTTGGGCACCAGACACGGCTCCACACCGGCAGCCACGCTGCCGTCCTTGCCGCGCTTCATCCATGCGATCAGCTTGATCACACAGCCCAGCTTTTCCGCCGCTTCCACATCTGCCGTGGTAATGGCACGGATGCCGCGGGTGGGAATGTTCTGGGGGTAGATCTGATGGCCGCACACCAGCGAGGACAGAATGGCGATCTTGCGGCAGGCATCACGGCCGTCCACATCGTCGCTGGGGTCCTTCGTCTCGGCGTAGCCCAGCTCTTGCGCGATCTTCAGCGCATCGTCAAAGCCCAGATTTTCGCGCACCATCTTGGTGAGCATGAAGTTGGTGGTGCCATTCACGATGCCCTCCACCTCGGTGATGACGTTTGCCGCCAGACACTGGTGCATCGGGGTGATGATGGGCGTACCGCCGCCCACAGAAGCCTCGAACAGGAAGGCACAGCCGTGCTCTTTGGCAAGGCCCAGCAGCTCTGCGCCGTAGGTGGCCACCATCTCCTTGTTGGAGGTGCATACGCTGCGGCCGCTCTCAAGGCAGGCCTTTACATACGGGTACGCAAAGCGGGTGCCGCCGATGGTCTCTACAACCACCTTGATCTCCGGGTCTTCCAGAATGGTATCGAAGTTCTTTATAAACAGGTGTGCATCCGGATGGTTTGAAAAATCCTTCGGGTCAAGGATGTACTTGACCTCCACCGGCTCACCTGCACGGCGGGAGACACCCGCAGCGTTGCGGCACAGTACCTCGTACACGCCGCTGCCCACCGTGCCAAAGCCCAGAATTGCAATTTTAGCCATTGTTGTTCTCCCTCGTTTTCTGAAGACTGCTTACAGATTGTACCCGCAGTGCACGCCTACCACCATACGCTGACGCGAAAGTTTTTCGGTCAGCTCTTCGGGAGTCATCTGCATGGTATCGGTGCGGATGGTGACTGCCACCAGTGCGGCACCGTTTTCCGGTGTGGACTGGTTGATGGTCACAATGCTGGCACCTGCGGCGCTGATGCCGGCCAGCAGGCTCTGCAGTGCACCGGTCTCGTCCCGCAGAGTAGCCATGACGGTGATCACCTCACGGCCATTCTCGGAGTCAAAAATGCAGTCCTTATACTTATAAAAAGCGCTGCGCGAAAGATCGACTGCGCGGGTGGCAGCGGAAATGCTGCGTGCCTCCCCACTGGCCAGAAGTTCCTTGGCGCGTACCACCTTGAGAAAAACCTCAGGCAGCACCTGCGCATCTACCAGATAAAAGCGGCGTTCCAACTTGTTCACCTCACAAACACAAGTGTTCTTGCAGTGAATATAATAGCATCCGGCCCCCTGCAATGCAAGAGGTCGGATGCGTTTTTGTCAGATTATCCAGTTTTGCTGCGGCAAGCGCGGTATTTCCTTGCCGGATTCACCCCGCGCCGGTGCCGATAGTACGCCTTTTGTCCTTCATATGGCTACAGATCAGTCTGTATCCTGATTACCTGTATCCGCAGGAATGACAGCCTGCTCCGGTGCCGCAGTCTCCGCAGGTGCAGCCGCTGCAGGAGCTGCTGCATGGGAGTAGTTGCAGGTACCAGGCAGATCATCGGCGCGGTAGTAGCCCACGGCGGTACTGGGGCAGGAGCCGCCTGCCAGCAGGCCGCTCTGGGTGCAGTAGCGGCGCTCCACCACACCGGCAGAGGTCGGGAATGCCTTATACGGCAGGCTGCCTGCACCTGTTCCATCAGCGCCTTCCACGCCATAACACAGGTACGGGTCTTGGCCTGCTGCTTACCCAGCGTCTTGGTCATATCATAGGGTGCATCGTAGCCCCACCACACGGCGGTAACGTAGTACGGCGTGCCGCCCACGAACCACAGATCCTTTTCGTCGCTGGCGGTACCGGTCTTGCCAAAGGCTTCCATGCCGTTGGAGTTGGGATAACGGCCACCGGCGGTGCCCACGCTGGAGTACAGAACATTCCTCAGCAGGCGGTTCATCACATAAGCGGTATCCGGGGTCAGGGCCTGATAGCTGGTGGAGTTGTTCTCCAGATAGATATTGCCGTCACGGTCCAGCACGCGGGTATACAGGTGCGGGGTGGTGTACTGGCCATCGTAGAAGATCTGGAACGCAGCTGCCAGCGCCGTGGGCGTAACGCCATGGGTCTGACTGCCCATGACCATCTGCGCCAGACCCACATCGTTTACCGGGTCCAGCGTGTTCAGCTGCAGGGTGTTGTACACAAAATTGAAGATGTTGCTTGCGCCCACCAGATCACCCACACGCACCGCAATGGTGTTCAGCGAGCGGGCCAGACCGTTCCACAGCGGCACATCACTGTTGTCGCCGTAGTTGCCGCCATAGTTGCGGGGCCAGCTGCGCCATGCGTTGGGATAAGCGCGCAGCTGCTTGTCGGAAAGGCCCATCAGGCCGTTCTTGCGGCAGTAATCCTCATCGCGGATCACCATATCCTGCTTCTGATACAAGGGCGAGTTGTTGAGCATGGTGGACCAGTTCACCAGACCATACTCTACACCCAGTGCATACGCACCGATAGGCTTGATGGTAGAACCCGTCTGACGAGTGACACTGTAGGCACGGTTCAGCGAGAGGCTCTTGTTCTTTTCGCCCAGACCACCCACAATGGCGATCACATTGCCGTCATAGTCCAGCGTGACCATGGCTGCCTGAGTACGCACATTGCGGTAATAGTAAACGGTACCGTCGTCGCCGGTGCGGGTCTTGGGCGTACCGTCCTCGTTCATCACCTGTACATCGTCGTCCGAGATAGAGGTCACCTCTTCCTCATGCCAGCCGGCCGGGAAGTAGGCATCGTCCGTGTTGAGCATCAGGTTTTCCATGGCGGACTGCACCTTGGTGTTCACAGTCGACTCAACGGTAAAGCCGCCGGTGTACAGCAGCTTCTGTGCCTCGGATTCCGAAATGTTTTCCTTGTCCATGATGTCCTGCACCAGCTCAGTGAACAGTGCATCGGTAAAGTAAGAGGTAACGGAAGAATTCTTCTTGGTATCCTCTTCCTCGGCCAGTACCAGCGGCTGGGCCGCTGCGTTGCGGTAGTCCTCTTCGCTGATCACGCCCTGCTGCCACATGTTGTACATGAGGAAGTTACGGCGGTTGATCAGGTTTTCGGGGTTGGTGTAGGGGTTATAGTTGGTGGGGTTTTTGGTGATGGACGCAATGGTCGCACACTCCCACAGGGTCAGCTGGCTGACATCCTTATTAAAGTATTCGTTGGCCGCAGTCTGCACGCCCTGAATGGTGCCGGTAAAGCTGATGGTGTTCAGGTACGCTTCCAGAATGGTCTCCTTGGAATAGCTGCGGCTCAGGCAGAGGGCGCGGTAGATCTCGCGCAGCTTGCGCAGTGCGCCTTCAATGCCGCTGGCGCTCTTGTCGTCGGTCAGGTTCTTGATCAGCTGCTGCTCCAGCGTGGATGCACCCTGCTTGGAGCTGTAGATGGGCAGCAGGTATTCGTTGACCATTGCGCCGATGGTGCGCTTGAAGTTGACGCCGGGCTCGTTGTAAAAGTCCTTATCCTCGGTGCAGATGAACGCATACTGCAGGTTCGTGGGGATCTGCTCCAGATCCGCCCACACGCGGTGGCTGTTGGAAGAGCGCAGCGTGGCATACTCCACCTGTGCACCGGTGTCCGGGTCGGTAGCCATCACCACACTGGACTGGCTCAGCTCAATGTTGTCCAGATCCAGCAGGTCGCCGTCGTTGGCGGTAGCCTGCACCACGTAATACACAGCACCCACTGCCACCAGACTGCCTGCCATGATGCCCAGACAAATCAGTGTAGCAATGGTTCGGCCAATGAAGCGCAGAATGGGATGTCTGCCCTTTTCACAGGGTTCCTTTGGTTCTTTGGGTTCCCGGCCGTGTTTGGGTCCCGGCTGGGACTCCCGGCGGCTGTTGCTCACATTTACCTTCCGCCCCGCCGGTGCCGGGGAATGCCCCTCACCGGCACGGTTGATCTTTCTCATATCGGAGATAGAAATCGCCTCCTAACATTCAGGCTGCTTTTTCAGCGCCATGCGCTGGTACTTTTCCATCAAAGCGCACAGAACTGCACGCAATACCATATTATAGCACGTGCACAGAACGCGGGCAAGAACCAATCTTCGGCCCTGATAGGTCTAATCATCTGTAGTATAACACAATCTGCCGGACAAAGTACAGCATTCCCGTGTGAAAATTGACTGTGCCCCCCTGTTTTGGGGCATACTTCAGCCGGAAAGGAGCGTGTTTCTCCATGCGCAAACTGTGCACCTGCCTGTTCTACGGGCTGTGCGTATTCACCATCGTGTTCAGCCTGTTCTGGATGGCCCTGCCCAAGCTCAGCCTTCCGGTGCCCGATCCCGGCAGCGAAGCACCGCCTTCCTCCGCAGCAGACCTTGCCGCACAGGCCATGCCGGAGCTTGCTGCCCAGAGCTACCGCCTGTGCGACAAAGGCGGGCGCGTGGCCGTTTACCGCTGCGGCACCAATGGCCAGCCGGATGTGCTTGTTACCGTCACCGGCATCTACACCAATCTTCTGCCGGAGAACGATGCCGTGCGCATCAAACGCGGTGTGACCGTGTACAGCGAACGGGAACTGGACCTGCTGCTGGAAGATCTGGGTGATTGAGTGCAGAATGCTCAATTTTTATCTACTTTTACTGATTATTTTTATTGACATCCCGATGTAAAAATTATATAATGATAATAGAAGTAAAGTTTTTTAACCGCCTGCAGCGATCATAAAAGGAAGTGCTTCCTCATGTCAGAACAGATCACCCTCCATTACCAGTGCCGTCTTTGCGGCAAGCAGCTGGACCGCGGTATCCACCTCGGCCCGCCCAGCCCCGGCACCTGCAGCAAAGCCGCCAAGGTAGACGGCTTTCACGGGCCGCACCGCTGGGTCATTGTCTCTTTGCCCAAAAGTGCCTGATTTTTAACGCAAAAAAGACCTCCGGGAAAAGCGTCCCGGAGGTCTTTCTTAGTTTCAGGCTTCCATTTCTTCCAGCGGAACAAGGTAGGCCTTGCGGCACTCCTCGTATTCCAGCATGTAGTCCTTGGTGGGGTTGTGGTGCATGATGCTCTTGAGGGTGTGGGAGTCGTAGTCCTCGCCGGCGTCCATGCCGATCAGGCGGGCAGCAACGTTGGAGCAGTGATCCGAGATGCGCTCTGCATTGTTCAGCACATCCAGGAACACGACACCCGTATCAATGGAGCACACGCCGTCCTTCAGGCGCAGGATGTGCTGGTCGCGCAGGCGCTCCGCCATCACATCGATCACTTCCTCCAGCGGTTCCACCTGAGCCGCCAGACGCATATCGCTGTTTTCAAAGGCATCGTTGGTCAGGTTCAGGATGCGGTTCAGCGCATTCTCCAGCAGCTGCAGCTCCTTGGTGGCGTTTTCACTGAAGGACGCTTCCTTTTCCTGCAGTTCTTCTGCCTTTTCCATAATGTTCACCGCATAGTCGCCGATGCGCTCGAACTCGGTAACAAAATTCAGCAGCTCGGTCACAGTGTGGCTCTCATCGTCGCCCAGCTCCTGATCGGTCATCTTGATCAGATAGTTGGAGATTGCCACCTCCATACGGTCGATCAGGTTTTCACGCACCCGGATGGCGCTGACGGTATCCTCGTCCATCTTCAGCAGCAGCGGTGCAGCCAGATTCACATTGCGGGCAGCACGGCGGGACATCTTGATCACAGCGCTCTTAGCCTGCTGCAGGGCCACAGCCGGGCTTTTGAACAGGCGCTCGTCCAGCACCGGCATGCTCAGCTCCTGTGCTTCCTCGGCGCTGTCCGGCACAGTGAGCAGTGCCAGCTTGGACAGCACACCGCTGCAGGGCAGGAACAGCAGCATAGCGCACACGCTGGAAAGGGTGTGGATGTTTGCGATGGTGCTCTTGTTCATCACGTCGTTCCACATGGGGATTCCAACGGTAAACTGCACCGCATACACCAGTGCCAGCAGGATCACACTGCCAATGATGTTGAAGTACAGATGGATCAGTGCAGCGCGCTTGCCGTCCTTGGAGGAGCCGCCAATGGTGAGCAGCGGCGTAAAGGCCGTGCCGATGTGTGCGCCCAGAATAATGGGGATGGCAGAGCTGAAGGTGACCAGACCCGTGCTGGACAGTGCCTGCAGGATACCCACCGATGCCGAGGAGGACTGGATGATCACCGTGACCACCACGCCCACCAGAATGCCCAGAACGGGATTCGTCATGGTAACGAACAGATTCTGGAACACGGCGCTCTCACGCAGAGGAGCCACACCGGTGTCCATCAGGCTCATGCCGGTAAACAGGATGCCGAAACCCAGCATGATCTGGCCGATGTTCTTCCTTTTAGCGCTGCGCAGGAACACATAAAAAATGCAGCCAATAAACGCCACCACGGGCGCAAAGGTCTTGGGCTGGATCAGTGTCAGCCAGAGACTGTCACCGGAGATATCCGCCATGCGGATCAGCTGGCCGGTAACAGTGGTACCAATGTTTGCACCCATAATGACACCTACCGACTGCGTAAGGGTCATGATGCCGGAGTTTACCAGACCGACACAAATAACGACCGTGCCGGCCGAGGACTGGATGACACCCGTGATGAGGGTGCCAAAAATAACGCCCTTGAGCGTTGAGGAGGTCAGCTTTTGCAGCACGCCCTGCATTTTGCCGCCGGCCAGTTTTTCCAGACCAGCGCCCATAATGGACATGCCGTACAGAAACAGCGCAATTCCACCCAACAGAGAGGTAATGTGTGTGATATCCATAACGATACTCCTAAAAATGATCTTCCTTTTGATCCTTGTACATCTGCCCTGCCCGCACACCGGGCCTGCTTGAACCGGCAGATGCTGCGGCCTGCCGCTCTGTTGCACAGAACGGCGCACAAACCGGCAGCGTGAATCTATTATATCATTTTTTATCCTGTCACAACAAGGTTTATTTTACAAGAAAATCACTTTTTCTACACATTTTTTCCGTCTCTTAATGAATTCGTGCTCTTTCCTTTTCAATTATTTTACATCAATTTTACATTTTCACCGAAGTCCCTGCCTGTTTGCAGGCGCTTACTCTGCCAGTTCTTCCATTGCTTCCCGCACCGTATCGGCCGAAAACAGGAACACCCCGCTGCCGGTGTATACTTCCACATGGCTTCCGACATAACGCAGTTCAAAATCTTTCATCCGTGTTCCCTCCTGTATCTCGTTTTTTGCAGCTTTTCAGAACGTTTTTGTTCCATGGCTGTATTATCGCACACAGCAGGTACCATAAATCGGATTTTCAACGTATTTTGCAGACAAAAAGCCGCCCGGCTTCAGATGCGGAACCGGGCGGCTGACCACCTATTTATATTGTTCAATGCACAGCGGCATATTCCGGGATGCGCTGCTCATGGGCCTGCTGCTCTGTGCGGGCCTTCTCATAGCAGTAACGGATGATCGCCTGCCTGCGCACGATGCCAATGAAGATGCCGCGGTCATCCACAACCGGCACAAAGTTCTGGTTCATGGCCGCTTCGATCAGCTGATCCATGCTGGTGGTCACGGTGACAGCCTTGTAGTCGCGCTTGTGCGGGAAGGCCGAAATGGGGACATCCTCAGCCGCTTCCAGATCCAGACCATGGAACTTTTTCAGCCCCCAGAGAATGTCGCCCTCGGTCAGGGTGCCCACATATTTTCCCTGCCGGTTGAGCACCGGAATGGACGCGTAGCGGTTATTCTCCCACTTTTCCAGCGTCTGCCGAAGGGTGAAATCGTCGTAAACATACATCAGATCCTGCTTGGGTGAAAGGAAAAACAGAATATTCATGACAACAGCTCCTAAACATTGTTCCACGCGCCGTGCGCAAAAAATAACGCAGTTCATCCGCACAAGCGGGACCCTGCGCTGCAGTCCCTATCCTTGTTTCTATTTTAGCACTTTTTCATAGTCGGATAAAGAGTTATCACCCACCTTTTATATTTTTTTAACAGATTGTTTGCTTTCTTTCGTCATACTTTCGGTTTTGATAAAAAACAACCAGCGTCCGTTATGCTATCACCTTCCCGGTGCGAAGTCGCCCGAACCATGCTGTCAATGCAGAAACCTGCGCAAAAAGTTGATATACCAGCATTTTGCGCTGTACAAGCGCGCCCCAAAGTTGTATAATAATGTGGGTGTTTCTCGGCGCAGTATGTGTATCTGTCCGCCGCTGCGCCCCAGACCTTGAATGTGTTTTATGAAAATAACATAAAGGAGCAGAGCGACTATGATCACTTCCCGTTTCCCTCTGGGGGATGTCAGCTTTACGTCCGGGTATTTTGCTACTCTGGTAGGTGAAGCAGCCAAACAGTGTTACGGTGTTGCCGCAATGGCACCCCGTGATATGACCGATGCCGTCAGAAGCATGGTGCACGGTTCTGATTACCCGGAAAAGGGTGTCCGTGTCACGCAGGAGGATGGTCGTCTGGTGATCGAACTGCACATTGCAGTGAGCTATGGCCTGAACATTTCTACTGCCGCACGCAGCATCTCTCACCGCGTCAAGGACGAGGTGGAGCAGGCTACCGGCCTGAAGGTTGCCCGCGTTGTGGTTTCGGTAGACGATGTGATCGCCTGATTTTTGTTGGTTCATCCGAATGCGCCGGGCTTTTCCGGCAAGTACAAGGAGTAAAAAAGAATGATTTCTGGTAAGATTTTGCGTGACGCCATTATCTCTGGCGCCAACAACATCAACAATCAGCGCTCCCGCGTGGACGAGCTGAACGTTTTCCCTGTTCCTGATGGCGACACTGGCACCAACATGGGCATGACCGTGGGTGCTTCTGTGCGCGAGCTGGAAGCATTGGACGACAGCTGCACCGTGGGTGAGGCTTCCAAGACCGCTGCTTCCGCCATGCTGCGCGGCGCACGCGGCAACTCCGGTGTTATCACCAGCCTGCTGTTCCGCGGCTTCTCCAAGGCGCTGGAAGGCAAGAAGGAAGCCACCGCTGCCGACATTGTCGAGGCCCTGAAGAAGGGTGTTGAGGGCGCTTATAAGGCCGTTATGAAGCCCACCGAGGGCACCATCCTCACGGTTGCACGTATTGCCTCTGAGGAAGCTGCTGCCTGCGGTGCCGAGGATGTGCCCGCTCTGTGGGATGTGGTGATGACCGCCGGCCAGAAGGCTCTGGAGGACACCCCCAACCTGCTGCCTGTTCTGAAGAAGGCCGGTGTTGTGGATGCCGGTGGTCAGGGCATCATGGTCATCTTTGAGGGCATGGGCAAGGTGTTCCATGGCGAAGGCATCGTGGCAGGCGGCGAGGCTGCTCCCAACAAGGCAAAGCTCTCCACCGAGAACGCCGGCAAGGGCGTGTTCACCGACGACCTGATGAAGGTGGAGGACATCAAGAACGGCTACTGCACCCAGTTCCTGATCAACAAGTATGAGGGGGCAAGCGCCGCAAAGATGCGTGCCTTTGCAGAATCCAACGGCGACAGCGTGGTGTGCATCGAGGACGACGATGTGATCAACCTGCATGTGCACACCGCTGACCCCGGTAAGATCCTGAGCGAAGCCATCAAGTATGGCTACCTGACCAACTTCAAGATCGAGAACATGCACGAGCAGTTCCTGGCCCGTCAGAAGCAGGGCAAGAGCCTGGAAAAGCAGGCTTCTGCTGAGAAGGCCCCTTCTCAGTCCAGCGAGTTCGTCTACGCTGCTGTGGACCCCAGCCGTGACTATGGCTTTGTTGCCGTTGCCGCCGGTGAAGGCCTGAAGGCCGTGTTCACCGATCTGGCTGCAGACGCAGTGGTCTCCGGTGGTCAGACCATGAACCCAGCCACCGAGGATATCCTCGCCGCCATCCAGAGCGTGCCCGCAAAGACCGTGTTCGTGCTGCCCAACAACAAGAACATCATCATGGCTGCTGAGCAGGCCCAGAAGCTGGCCGACCGTCAGGTGGTCGTTCTGCCCACCCGCACCGTGCCCATGGGCATCACCGCTCTGCTGAACTTCGACCCCTCTGCTACCGTCG
>OBWE01000672.1_pt1 | contig 11470 bp, 10 predicted proteins | sample 1476251 | NCBI WGS metagenome assembly OBWE01 (sample SAMEA2580037, study PRJEB22360) | human gut metagenome | biome: human gut; feature: human-associated habitat; material: faeces | place: Denmark | collected 2008/2010
GTGTTGGACGATCTTGTCATTCTCACTGTTCTATTCTAACATTGAATCGCATGATAGGCAATAGACTTTGGCACTCTTTACCAGAGAAATTTCGGCGATATACTTAATCTTTTTTTGATTTGTTGTCCAATTTGTTCAAAAAATCGGCCACGAATTCGATTTTTAGGCAATTAGTGGTCCATAAGGTGTCAGCAGGAGGATTTGTATGGCAAGACGTGGTGAAAACATTCGGAAACGCAGCGATGGACGATGGGAGGGCCGATATATCAAAGGTCGTTCTGCGGACGGCAAGCCTTGCTGGGGGTATGTATATGGGACAACTTATACCGAAGTACGAGCAATTTCTGCTCGCAAAAAGGCAGAGTGTGGCATTTATAACCTGAATAGTACCGATATTACTTTTTCGGAATTTTCAGAGCAATGGTTATATTCTGTCCGGCAAGGTGTAAAAGAGTCAACTTTCTCGCACTACCAGTATACTCTGCGACATTATCTCCAGCCTGTTTTCGGGGATTTCAAAGTGAGTGCTTTAAGCGAAAAAATTCTGGAGCAGGGACTTTTGGCAGTGATAACACCAGCCAACGGAAAGCAAAAGGCTTTAGGGGCAACCATGGCACAGGAGTGCTTGTCGATGCTGCGGCGCATCTGCAAGTATGCAGCGCATTTTCATCTCATTCGCCCTTTGGAAATCACGGTAAAGCTGCCGCAAAAAACTCCAAAAGTACTGTTGCCGTTTACCACAGAAGAACAAAAGAAATTGCAGACGTTTGTAATGGAATCGCCTACGTCCCGGAAAATCGGTCTGCTGCTTGGGTTTCAGTTGGGGCTGCGTATCGGCGAGATCTGCGGACTGAAATGGGGAGATTTTGATTTATCAGCAGGAACTGTGACAATCCAACGAACAGTGACTCGGATTTCTTGTGGAAATGGCCACACAAAAGTCGTCGTTCAATCTCCCAAGACCCAAAATTCCCATCGTGAGATTCCACTTCCAAAATCGCTGCTTCGTGTTCTGAAGAAGCTGTCGAAAGATTTCAGCAGCGGAACTTGGTTTCTTTCTGGCAATGAGGAAAAGCCAGTCGAACCGCGATGCTACCGTAAGAGCATTCACGGCTATCTGAAAAAGGCCAGCGTCCATCAGGCGCACCCTCATGCGCTTCGTCATACCTTTGCAACCACCTGCTTGCAAGCGCATTGCGACATTAAAACCTTGAGCGAACTGTTAGGTCATTCAGATGCAGCAGTCACGTTAAAAAAATATGTTCATTCTGATATGAAACGCAAACGACGAGAAATAAATCGTGTTTTCGAAAACTTTTAAGGGGTGATTTGTGGTCACATATTCAAAAAGATTTCGATAAAACGTAGTTTATTGAGCATTTTCTTCCATTGACCGTATGAGAGATACCCTTTTATTGCGGAAAGGGGTGAACAAGGTGGCATTGCGCCTGTTTGAGCACAATGAGAAAGCGTATCGTGCGGCAGTCCGGATGATGGAACAGTATGGCAAGGCTGCCATTGTCCATCCCACCGGCACCGGAAAGAGCTACATTGCGTTCAAGCTGATCGAGGACAACCCGGAGAAGGTTGTAATCTGGCTTTCTCCCAGTGAATATATCTTCAAGACACAGCTGGAAAGCCTGAAAAGGAACGACCCGGATTTTCCGTTGGCAAACATTCACTTTTATACCTACGCCAAACTGATGTGTTGCACGCAGGCACAGCTGGACGAAATAGCAGCGCAGAAGCCTGCCTATATTATATTCGATGAATTCCACCGTGCTGGTGCTGAATGTTGGGGCGAAAGCACGGTGGCTTTATTAAAGTTATGCCCGGATGCAAAGTTTCTGGGGCTGACGGCAACAAACATCCGATATCTGGATAATAACCGTGACATGGCTGAAGAACTTTTTGATAGCCGTGTTGCGAGCAACATGACCCTTGGCGAAGCAGTCGTCATGGGTATTTTGCCTGCCCCGAAATATGTGACCACGGTCTACCAGTACCAGAAAGCACTTGCAAAGTATCAGGCGCGGGTAGATAATCTGCGAACACCGGGCATTCAGGATGTGAATCAGAAATATCTGGACGCCCTGCGCCGCGCTTTGGAACAAGCAGACGGTCTGGACAAGGTCTTTGCGAACTTCAAAACGGACACCGGTGACCGGCTGAAGCTGCTGTTCTGTATCGATATGCTTAACGAGGGCGTCCATGTAGAAGGCATTTCTGGCGTGATCCTGTTCCGACCAACGATTTCGCCCATCATCTACAAGCAGCAGATCGCACGGCTGGACAGCATTGGCATGGTTTGGGGCAATCGCAATGACCGCCAGTGGAACCAAGGATATCAGGAAGCAAAACGTTATTTTGAAGCCCACGGGGATCTGAGGGTCCCGGTCAACTATGTTTCGCCGGAGGGATATGCCCTCGGTAAATGGGCCAAGCGGCAGCGGTATACCCGCCAGAATCCTGAAAAAAGCTGCGGCGCACTGACAGAAGAACGGATGGAGCGGCTGGACGCCATCGGGATGATTTGGAACAAGATGGGCTCGTAATAGAGTCAAAAAGAATTGATGATAGAGTGAAAAAGGAGTAGTTAGGGTATTATGACAAAAATTCGGCACGATGTGATGTTGAGACTCGTAAAGGTGCTGGATGTGGTGATGATTACACTTCCGTTTGCAGCTTGTTGGATCTGGTACTATGCGGCAAAAACACCGATGGATGGAACTTGGCAAGGCCATGCAGTTATTTTGGGCCTGTATGCGGTGCTGTTTATTCTGCTGGGCAAGACCTATGATGCATTCTGGGTGTCCATGCAGCGAGTTTCCGAGTTGATGTACGGTCAGGTCCTGGCGGCGATGGCGACGGACGGGATCTTTTACATTGTGATCTGTCTGATGGCCACTAAGCTGTGCAATCTTCTGCCGGGAATCGCTGCCATTGCAGGGCAGTTTGTGATGGCTGGCATCTGGTCTGCGGCTGCACATCGCTGGTATTATAAGGCATTCCCTCCGCAGCCTACCACCGTGGTCTATGATGTGCGCCGTGGTATGGAAAAGCTGATTCGGGACTACGGTTTGGATAGCAAGTACGAGGTGAGAAATGTTCTGAGCGTAGAGGAATGCCTGGAAGATCTGAGCGTTCTGGACGGTATGAAGACCGTATTCCTCAGCGGCGTTCACAGCCATGAGCGCAACATCATCCTGAAGTATTGTGTGATGAACGACATCGATACGTTCATCATTCCTCGTGTGGGCGATGTTCTGATGAGTGGTGCCTGGCCGATGCACATGCTTCACCTTCCGGTGCTGCGAGTCGGTCGGTACATGGCAAAGCCGGAGTTCCTCTTTGTCAAGCGTGCAATGGACATTGTGCTGTCCCTGGTAGCTCTGATCATTCTCAGCCCGATTTTCGTGATCACGGCGATTGCGGTGAAGTCGGATGGTGGTCCCGCCTTCTACAAGCAGGTGCGCCTGACCAAGGATGGTAAGCCCTTCGAGATCCTGAAGTTCCGCTCCATGCGTGTGGATGCTGAAAAGGACGGCGTGGCTCGCCTTTCCACCGGTGACAAGGATGACCGCATCACGAAGGTTGGCCATATTATCCGTGCTTGCCGTCTGGATGAGCTGCCGCAGCTGGTGAACATCCTGAAGGGTGATCTGTCCATTGTAGGTCCTCGCCCGGAGCGTCCGGAGATCGCAGCACAGTACTGTGAAGAGATGCCGGAGTTTGCGCTGCGTCTGCAGGCAAAGGCTGGCCTCACCGGTTATGCACAGGTGTACGGAAAATATAACACCACACCGTATGATAAGCTGCAAATGGATCTGATGTATATTGCCCACCCCAGCCTGGTCGAGGACCTGAAGATCATGCTGGCTACGGTGAAGATCCTGTTTATGCCGGAGTCTACCGAGGGTATCGCAGAGGGTGCAACCACCGCAATGGGAGCAGAAAATAGCGAAAAGGAAACGGTTTAATGACCTGTTTGGGAAAAGGAATGCTGTTGCCTGCCTGGCGTGAGGCGTAAAACCAACCTAAAAACCATTTTGACTGGAACGAAATAGAGACATAGCAGCGTGTGATTCACACTGCTGAGGACGATTGGTAGAGCTTTATAGGGAATAAACGGCTCAGACTCTTTGAGATGAGTCTGGGCTGTAATCTTTGATATGCGGAGAGGAGTAAGGACTAAGGAAGATGTTACATAAGGAGTTCGGCTTGATAAGCATTATCGTGGCTGCTTACAATGCGGAAAAGACAATAGAGCAAGCGATTAACTCAGTGTTGCGTCAAACCTACACGAATTTTGAGCTTCTTGTGGTTAATGACTGCTCGAAGGACAGAACAGTGGAGTTGGTCAAAAGCATTGCGGCAAAGGACGGTCGTGTGCGCCTTATTTCTAATGTAAAGAACAGCGGCGTATCCTACACACGCAAGCATGGTTTGGAAGAATCAAATGGCTCGTGGATTGCGATTCTTGACAGTGATGATGCGTGGGCTCCGGATAAGCTGGAAAAGCAGATTGAGCTTCAAAAGAGAACGAATGCCGATTTGCTTTTCACGGGTTCAGCTTTTATGGACTCGGATGGGCAGCCAATCGACTGGTATCTTCATGCTCCGGCAGAAGTGACCTATCGGCAGTTGTTGAAGCAGAATGTGTTATCCAATTCCTCTGCGCTGGTGCGCAAAGAGCTATATGCAAAGCACTATGCAATCGGAGATGGGATGCACGAGGACTTTGCGATTTGGCTCAGCATCCTGAAAGAAGGAAAGAAAGCCTATGGTGTGGATGAGCCATTGCTCATCTATCGCATTGCAAAATCATCAAAGTCAGGCAATAAAGTCAAGGCTGCGAAGATGAACTGGAATACATATCGATATATCGGATTGAATCCATTGGCGGCACTTTATTATGAGTGTTGGTATATGGTGAAAGGTCTGCTTAAATACAAGAACCTGAAATAAAAATAGGAGAATCAAAATGAAAGTATGTTTTATCAACCCTCCGTTCAAGGCTGAATACGGCAAGTTTTCTCGTGAATCCAGAAGCCCCTCCATAGGTCATAGCGGCGTTTTGTATTATCCCCTTTGGCTGATTTATGCGGCCTGCGTTGCTGAAAAGAATGGTTTTGAAGTGGCATTTATTGATGCTCCTGCTAAGCAGATGAACAAGGAGCAGACGCTGGAGCGTGTGAAGAAGGAAGCTTCGGATGCTAAGCTCTTTGTGTTCGACACCAGTACTCCTTCTATTTATAGTGATGTAGAGTTTGCAGGTATTATCAAGAAGATGTATCCGAACGCTTTCACTATGTTGGTCGGCACTCATCCTTCTGCGACACCGGATGAGACTATGGGCATTAGCGAGTTGATTGATGGTTTGGCTCGCCATGAGTACGATTACATAGTGCGTGATACGGCTATTGCCATTCGTGATGGCGCAGATCTTGCTACCGTTCGTGGCTTAACTTATCGCAAAGATGGTGAAGTAGTCCATAACCCTGACGCAGAGCATATCACTGACTTGGATGAGATTCCCTACGCAGCAGAGTTTATCAAGCGTAGGCTCTGTGTGACTGATTATGTTTTCCCAGCAGCCGCTTTCCCGTCTATTCAGATCTTCACCGGACGCGGGTGCCCGGCACAGTGTAACTTCTGTGTTTATCCTCAGACGCTGCATGGTCATCGCTATCGTCTGCGCAGTCCGGAAAATGTCATTGGTGAAATCGAGTATATCGTAAACAACTTCCCGGACGTGAAAGAAATCGTGTTTGAGGATGATACCTTTACTATTAATAAGCAGCGTGTTTCTGAAATCTGCAATATGATGATTCAGAAAGGTATCAATAAGAAGATTCGCTGGCTGTGTAATGCTCGTGTGAATCTGGATTATGAGACCATGTGTCTGATGAAGAAAGCTGGCTGCCACCTGATTATCCCTGGTATTGAAAGCGTGAACCAGCAGATTCTGAAGAACATTCACAAGGGCACTACTGTTGAGCAGATTGAAGCCTATGTTGCAAATGCTCGTAAAGCTGGTCTGATGATTCATGCTTGCTACATGGTAGGAAATCAGGGCGAGACCCATGAGACCATGAAAGAAACGTTAGCCGCAGCTATGCGCTTCAAGACGGATACGGCGCAGTTCTTCCCGCTGATTCCTTATCCGGGAACGGGTGCATATAACTGGGCGAAGAGCAACGGCTATATTAATGGTAAGTACGATGAGTACATCCATGAGGATGGTACGTTGAATTGTATTATCAACACTCCGGAACTCTCTGCTCAGGAGCTGGTTGACTTCTGTGCTTATGCACGAAAGAAGTATTATATGCGTCCGTGGTACATTGGACATCGCCTTGCTCGTGGTCTGCGTGATCCGGAGGATCTGAAGAGAAGTTTGAAAGCATTCTGGCGTCTGAAAGATAGTCTGCTGAAGTAATGTGCTGAGGTGAAGTATGGTAATCCATGTAATTGGAACAGTAAATGGACAAGTCAATGAGGGTATGCGTAACGTTGCGACTCATTTGGCTAAAGAATTTGAAAAAGAGAATACCGTACTTTATTCTGGCCTGAAGCAGATTCCGCAGATTGTACTGAATGCTAGGCGAGCAGATGTTACGATGATTTTTGCTCGTGCCAACAAGCTGGTGTATACCTTGGCTTCGATTGTTACGAAGATGTGCAGAAACACTTGGATTGTTTTGGTACAGAAGCCGGATTCGGATTTCATGGCGAGAAACAATAAGCATCCATTGAAGTGCAGTTATCTCTCTATCACAGAATGTGATATGAAGAATGTAAATGTCGTCTCAGGCTGTAAGAAAAAATTGTTTTCTGTGGGCATCAAAGCGGATAAATTTGCACCTGTTTCAGTAGAACAGCAAAAGATGCTTAAACAAAAGTACGGATTTGACCCGTCAAAGCCGCTTGTTATTCATGTGGGCCATTGTTCAAAGGGTCGTGGACTGGAGGATTTTGCAAAGATCCATACAGCGCAGCGAATGGTAGTGGCCAGTGGAATGTTTGAGGATGAGAATGTGGTCCGCGTCCTGAATGATGCAAAGGTGAAAATCCATAAGGGCTATTTGGAAAATGTCGAAGAAGTATATCAGATGGCGGATGCATATTTGTTCCCAACAAGGTCTGCGGAGTTTGTAATTAGCATCCCGCTTTCTGTAATGGAGGCACTGTCCTGCGGTGTCCCCGTGATTGGGTATAAGAGCTTTGAAAATCTGAATGAAATCACAGGATCTGAAGGTGCAATTACTCTGGTTGACAATGCAGAGCAACTGGATAAAGTTTTGCCTGAAGTAATTAAGAAAAAGAGTGACCATTCTCTGCTTGAAAAGACAGGTTCCTGGGGGGATGTAGCACAGAGTGTGTTAAGAATGGTTCGGGAGGAAAATGCATGAAACCGGCAATGATTAGCTTTATGGGCTTGGATGGTTCCGGCAAATCAACGAGTATTGACTATGCCTACGAACAGTTGAAAAAGCGTGGCTACAAGGTTGAAATTGTTCGAGCCGCTTATGTTATTGTTTTCCTGCGTGGAGTTATTAAACTCGGGAAAAAGATTTTAATGAAGAAGGACAGTGATCCATTTTCTGGCGACTACAAGGCATACTTGGAGAGCCTGCGAAAAAATGCGAACAAGGGTGGTGCCTATAAGATTTTCTCTTTCTTAACGACCATTGAGTTCAAATTGCAGATCTTCTTCAAAATTCGTCTGAAGCGATTCTTCGGCACTACTTTGCTGGTGGATCGTTACATCTATGATAATGTCGTGACTTATGCGGCAAATTTGGATTTGGGCGAAGAGTACATGGAAGAAACCATGAATGGTAAATGGAAGAATGCACCGCGCCCGGACAAAATTATTTATATCAAGACTCCTGTAGAAGTTTGCTGCTCTCGTAAGGACGACATTCCCGATCCGTTGTATCTGGAAATCCGTAAACCCCGTTATGAAAAGGTTGCAGAAATGTACAATGCAACAGTGATCGCTGGTGATCAGGATAAGCAGAAGATGCTGGACGAAGTCATGGCAGCCATCGATGAAGTACTGCCTCCGCTCAAAAAGTGATTAGATAGGAGTAGAAAATGGTACGAAAACTGATAGTTCTTGGCATTGACGGTATGGACAGGGACGTGATTGTTCGATACAAGGATAAACTCCCCAATCTGTATGGCTTGATGCAGAAGAATAACTACCCTCACTTGCGCTCGGTTTTCCCGGCGGATACAACTCCTGCATGGTCCACGATTTATACTGGTCTTGATCCGTCTGAGCATGGCATCATTAACTTTGTTAATGTGGGAGCAAAAGAGAATACATATAAGCCATTGGTGTTTGATGACAGTGCCTTTAAAGGCAAAACTTTCTGGGATGTACTCAACAAACAGGGACTTTCGTGTGCAGTAATTCTGCCGATGAACATCAAGGAAGGCTGGGAAATCAACGGCCTGATGATTACTCGTCCTTACGAGGGAAAGATTCGTGTCTATCCTCAGGGCAAGGAGAACATCTATAATCCGCGGGTTGATATTTTGGGCACCGATGGAAAGTTTACCTCAGAAAAGGATCTTCCCGCTCTGCGGGACGAGTTCTTTGCAAAAGTTAATGAAGAAATCCGGTTGACTCGGCTGGCAATCGAGAACGAGGATGTGGATGTCCTGTTCTCTTACTTCTCCACGACCGATGGTATTCAGCACGATTTCTGGCGGCACTGTGATCCAAACCATCCGGAGTATCCTGGCCCCAATGAGCATGAGAATGTGATACGGGACATGTACATCGCCATGGATAACTATGTTGGCGAAGTGATGCAGAAACAACCGGATACACCGCTTTTGATTATTAGTGACCACGGTCATGGTGCACGTCCGGTCTATACTGTGAGGATCAATGAGCTGCTTCGTCGTGGTGGTTATTTGACACCTAAGGGCGGTGGAGATGGTTCCAAGCCGTCAACGAAGAAAAAGATTAAGAAGATCATCAAGAAGACCGCATTAAGTGTTGTGAAGGGCATTGGTTTGCCGAAGTGGGCAATGAAGCTGGCAAAGAAGTTCCCCGTGTGGAAGAGTTTGTTTGCATCCAGTGCCGATTTTGATTGGGATAAGACGCAGGCATATCTAAGTGATCTTTCGGCTCTGAAGAATTATAGCTACGGTGGAATCCGCATCAACGACAATGTTGCGGACAAAGACAAGTTGGCTGATGAAATCATTGAGTATTTGAAGCCAATCAAGATTGAGGGCGAAGATAAGAACCTCTTTGAGTGGATTGTTCGTACCAATACCTTTTATCATGGACAGTACCTGAATAAGTATCCTGAAATCATCTACCAGATGGATGAACGCTGGGGCGGCGAATGGGAACTTGGTAAAAATGTCTTTGAGAAGGGCGGCTTTATGTATATGATGTCCCCCGGTGGTCACCGTTGGAGAACGGCAATCATTTTTGCAAACAACTTTGAACTGAAGAAGAACAGCTATGAGATGACCGATATTTATGGGGTCATTATGGATGCGGTAAAGGGAGAATGATATGAAACAGGCGGAGCGAATCGGTTGGATTGATACGTTGCGAGCATTTGCGGTGTTCGCAATTGTGCTGGGACATACTTTGAGAAACGCAACGGTAGTCTACCCGTGGCTATATAGCTTTCATGTTCCGCTTTGTGTTCTTACTTCTGGCATTGTATTTCATGTTGGACAGAAAAAGTTTGGTACATTTCTAAAAGAAAAAATCAGAGCACTCATGATTCCGTATTACTGCTTTGCACTCATCAGCATTGCTCTTTATGCAATACTTGGCAGCAAAATGGAAAAAACTGTCGGGGGGGGGGTACAACGTATCTCCTTTGCAGAGCGTAATCGGTATGCTCTATGCTAACAGCGGGACAGGTTTGATGCGCTGGAATATGCCATTGTGGTATATTCCGATGATTTAAAATGGAACATTCTTGTTTTAGTTATATCATCCGGTGCGGCGATATTCTTTAATGAAGTGGTTGAGTTGCCAAATCTACCATTTGGGCTGGAAACAGCCATTTATATGTTTCCGTTCTTTACTTTGGGAAAAGTGATTGGAAGCATTCAAGGAAAACTTGCAAGTGCGAACCCAATGTCAAAGGTGGCGATAGCTACTATTTGCATTGCAGCGGGAACATTTATGACCATTGGGAATGGGCAGGTTTCTTACAACGCTGATTCCTATGGGAAACATGGTTTTGTATATTTTCTTGTGATGGCAACGCTCTTGTGCATAGGGTTTGTCATTATTGCGACATGTACCCCAAATGGTGTGAAATCAATCAACTATGTTGGTAAGAACACGGTCGGCATTATGGTAATGCACAAATTTCCAATCCTGTTTTTCGTTGGGCTATTTCCATTAAGTAAGCGTCTTATTGGAACATATCCGCTTGCAGTTTCTATTGTAGTTGCCACCTTATCAGTGATGATGTGCCTAGTTGCATCTGAAATTATTTATCGGGTATGTCCCATAGTGCTGGGAAGAAGGAAGATGTAAATGCATAAGAAAAAGGTTCTCGTGTGGGAAACACTGGCAACAGTATCCGGTGGGCAGAAAATGACGCTGACCGTTATGGATATGCTTTCGGATAAGTTTGAATTTTGCTGCTTGATTCCTGCTGAGGGAATGATGTCAGAGGAACTGAAGAAGCGGAATATTCCATATGTTCTGATGGGGGATCAAACATTGCCGACTGGCGTGAAAGGAAAGCAAGTGATTTTCCGCTACGGTTGGATGTCAGTTAAAAATGTATGGAAGTCACTCGATGTGATTCGTAAGTATAAACCGGATATTCTCTATGCGCCGGGACCGGCAGCTCTTCCGTGGAGTGCAGTTTGTGGAACTCTGGCCCGTAAGCCTGTTATCTGGCATTTGCACCATATCTTCTTGGATGGTGCAACGAAGAAGTTGTTGAACCTTTGCGGAAACTGGAAGTCAGTCCGTGAGATCATTGCAGTTTCAAACTGTGTGGGAGATCAAATTGTAAATGAAGCTGCACACAAAAAGGTAAAGGTACTCTATAATCCCGTTGATGTCGAAAAGTATGCAAATGGTGACGCAACGAAAATAATTGTAGAACTGGAAGCTAAACTTGGTAGAAAGCTCCGGGGGGTAAAGGTAGTAACCCAAATCGGAGCAATTACGAAGAATAAGCGCCAGAATGTTCTCATCTCCGTTATTGCCGATTTGAGGAATCTCGGAGAGGATGTTGTTGGACTTGTCGTTGGAGATACTATTACAGAGGCAGATCGCAATTTTAAAAGAGAGCTTGAACAGCGGATTGAAGATTGTGGCATAAAAAATCAAATTGTTTGGATGGGATTTAGATCGGATATTGGAGATATTTTGGCTGCAACTGATTGTGTTTTTGTTCCATCAGAAGAAGGCCTATCACTTGTTGCAATGGAAGCAATGTCGGCTAAGCGGCAG
>OBWE01000680.1_pt1 | contig 11271 bp, 13 predicted proteins | sample 1476251 | NCBI WGS metagenome assembly OBWE01 (sample SAMEA2580037, study PRJEB22360) | human gut metagenome | biome: human gut; feature: human-associated habitat; material: faeces | place: Denmark | collected 2008/2010
ATATGTCAAAGAACACTTGATGCTTACTTTTTACACAACCTCCCCGAAGGAGGGGTGGCTGAAAGCCGGGGTGGTAGGTGGATACACAATGCTGATAATAACTGACTTACGCATTCACCTACCACCTCCCCCTACGGGTACTCCTCCTTCCCGAAGGAGGAGAATGGAGATACCACCGACTATAAACTGTCAAGTCATTATTTTACTAATTCACCTTATAACCAAATTTTTGTTTGTTTCTTTGTTTCTCTGTCTCTTTCTTTTGTTTCAAGACAAAAGAAAGAAAGTTGTAACACAAATGTAACAAGTATGACATCCCCCTGCAACCTCAAACTCCGTCCTTTGCAGGCGGAAATAACATACACACATTTATGGAGACAATTTATTTATGCATTATCATTTTCCTCTTCGTGCTAGCCATATTCGACCTGATCGTCGGTGTGAGTAACGATGCGGTTAACTTCCTCAATTCGGCGGTAGGTGCCAAGGCGGCCTCCTTCAAGACCATCCTGTTTATTGCAGGCATCGGCATATTCATCGGAGCATCGCTCTCTAACGGCATGATGGACATTGCCCGGCACGGCATCTACCAACCCGAGCACTTCTACTTTGCAGAAATCATGTGTATCCTGCTTGCCGTCATGCTCACCGACGTTGTCCTGCTGGACGTATTCAATTCAATGGGAATGCCTACCTCCACCACCGTATCCCTCGTCTTCGAGCTGCTGGGAGGAACCTTCGCCCTCTCCCTCATCAAAGTCCGTAACAGCGACACCCTCGGGTTGGGCGACCTGATAAACACCGACAAAGCCCTTTCCGTCATCATGGCGATATTCGTATCCGTGGCAATCGCCTTCTTTTTCGGTATGCTCGTCCAATGGCTGGCCCGTGTCATCTTCACGTTCAACTACACGAAAAAGATGAAATACAGCATTGCACTGTTCGGAGGCGTGGCCGCCACCTCCATAATCTATTTCATGCTCATCAAAGGACTGAAAGACAGTTCCTTCATGACCCCCGAAAACAAGCAATGGATACAGGACAACACTTGGATGCTTATCAGTGTGTTCTTCGTATTCTTCACCATACTAATGCAGATCCTTCACTGGCTGAAAATCAATGTCTTCAAAGTAGTAGTACTCATGGGTACTTTCGCCCTCGCCCTCGCCTTTGCCGGCAATGACCTTGTGAACTTCATCGGCGTTCCCCTCGCAGGCTTCTCGTCCTTCATGGATTTCACGGCCAACGGCAACGGCAATCCGGACGGATTTCTGATGACCTCACTGCTCGGCCCCGCCAAAACTCCGTGGTACTTCCTCATCGGCGCCGGCGCTATCATGGTCTACGCCCTTTGCACCTCCAAGAAGGCACACGCGGTAATCAAAACTTCCGTCGACCTCTCCCGTCAGGACGAAGGCGAAGAAACCTTCGGAAGCACCCCGATAGCCCGTACAATCGTCCGTTTCAGCATGACACTCGCCAACGGCATCTCACGCATCACCCCGGACAGCACCAAGAAATGGCTGGACACCCGCTTCCGAAAAGACGAAGCGATCATCGCCGACGGAGGTGCTTTCGACCTCGTCCGCGCCTCCGTGAACCTTGTCCTTGCCGGCCTGCTCATCGCACTGGGAACTTCGCTGAAACTCCCGCTGTCCACCACTTACGTCACTTTCATGGTAGCCATGGGTACTTCGCTCGCCGACCGTGCCTGGGGACGTGACTCAGCCGTTTACCGTATCACAGGCGTACTGAGCGTCATCGGCGGTTGGTTTATCACTGCCGGAGCTGCCTTCACGATCTGTTTCTTCGTCGCCCTCGTGCTGCATTTCGGTGGAAATATTTCAATCATTGCCCTCATCGCTCTGGCAGCATTCATCCTGATACGCAGCCAGGTGATGTATAAGAAACGCAAAGCAAAAGAACAAGGCAACGAAACTCTCAAACAACTGATGCAAACATCGGACAGCGAAGAAGCGCTGCAACTGATGCGCAAACATACCCGCGAAGAGCTTTGCAAAGTTCTCGAATACGCAGAGACGAACTTCGAGTTGACCGTCACCTCGTTTATCCACGAAAACTTGCGGGGACTGCGCCGTGCCATGGGTTCCACAAAGTTCGAGAAACAACTTGTCAAGCAGATGAAGCGCACGGGAACGGTAGCCATGTGCCGCCTCGACAATAACACCGTGCTCGAAAAAGGGCTGTACTACTATCAGGGCAACGACTTTGCCAGCGAACTGGTGTATAGCATTTCCCGCCTTTGCGAACCCTGTCTGGAGCATATCGACAATAACTTCAACCCGCTGGACGCTATCCAAAAAGGAGAATTCAGCGATGTGTCCGAGGACATTACTTACCTGATTCAGCAATGCCGCAAGAAAATGGAGAATAATGAGTACAACAATATGGAAGAAGAAGTCCGCCGTGCCAACGACCTCAACGGACAGCTTTCGTTGCTGAAACGCAAGGAGTTGCAGCGCATCCAAAGTCAGGCGGGCAGTATCCGGGTCAGCATGGTTTATCTGACAATGGTTCAGGAGGCACAGAACGTGGTGACTTATACAATCAACCTGATGAAAGTAAGCCGGAAATTCCAAGTGGAAACGGAAATGCCGTAAAAGTAAGACGGAAATGTTACAGAAGTCTCAGACAGAGATGTTACGATGAAATATATAAAAACACACAAAAGAGGGTTTATTCAAAGTGCAGAATTACTAAGTCATTTTTAGGTTGGGGAACCATAGATGTACAATGAGAGATAAACCCAAAAACAGGCAGAGGGTGACTAAACAGTCGGAAGTTTTCAGATACTCTTGACTTTTAGTCACCCTCTTTTTTTGTCCGTTCCACCTGCCCGCTTTCGCTTGGTGGAACTACGTGCGGGTGGCACGTTTTCGTTTTACGTCATACTTTTCTTTCTTTTTTCCTGCCGGTCTCTCTTTTTTTCTGCCGGCTGCTAGTCCTTCTCCGTCTTTCCGTTTCTCCGGCGACGGAAGCGCAGAAGCGCTTCGAGAATATCAAGCAGTTTTTCAAGAAATAGTTTCATCTTTTTCTTTTTTTAAGGTTAATAATTCGTTTAGACAGACGGGTCCGGCGTTACGCCACCGCCACCGGGTGTGTTTCCGCCACCGGGTTTGTCATCGCCGCCCGGATTTTCCGTATCACCGTCGGCAATCAGACCGGCTGCTACGTCTTTGACGTGTACAAATTCCACTCCGGCAGTCAGTGCGCGGGTCGTGTTTCCGGCAGACCGGGTGTACTCCGGCGTGAACTGACAGCGCAGCGAAACGATTTGCGAGCTGCTGACTTTGCTTTCCTGTTCCACGCCTTTTCCGCAGGCTTTGGCAACCATAGTGAATGTTCCCAATCCTTCGAGACGCACTGTGCGGCTATTGAGCAACTGTTCGCGCATCACGGACATCAGATTCCGAATCACGTTGTGCACGTCGCCCGCCGTCAACGAAGCCTTTTCGGCAATCAATTCCGCCATTTTCTGCGTGTTGACCGTTCTCCCGATTTTCACCAGGCGGGGATAAAAGAGTTTCTGTCCTTCTTTGTTGGCAAGCGTTGCCTGGTAAGGTTTGTAAATTAATGGCATACTACTGTTTTCCTTTCTTTTTAATGATTAATGGATCAATTGTCTCTGTAACCGATTACGCCGACAAAAGTAAACGGGCCAAAGAAAGGCGGGAGACACGATGTGACAAGTCGTGACGGGAGAGAGCAAGTTCAAACCGTTTCGCACAAATGCTGCCTGTAAGTACTTCTGTACAAAGAAGTACCAGACAACAAAAAATCACGTACCTTTATAACCGAAACGAACAATCCAATAAAAAAAGCAGTAACAATGAAAACAACTACCACAGAAACTTCAATTCCGGAAGAGAAAACAACCTCCGCCCGCATACAAGCATACAGTAAAAGTCAACTGGCCGCCCTCTACCTGCCCCACATCCAGCCTGCCTCTGCCCGCCGGACGCTCCGCAGCTGGATTGCCAAAAACACGGAACTGCAAGCGGCACTCGCCCGTTCGGGATATACCGGAAAAGCAATCTTGTTGACTCCTGCACAAGTCGGGCTGTTCTTTCGATTTTTGGGAGAGCCTTAGAAAGCTCTCCGGTACCGGACGAACCCACATCGAGATTGATATACTCATATTCGGGACACATAAGGCAACGTGAACCAGAAAGTGCTGCCCTCGGCAAGCGTCCTGCGCAGCCATATCACGTACCATTTTTAACCAAAAACAATATTCCCAACCCGGATAGAACGGCTGTTCATCTCCGGGTCGGGAATATCTTCATTTCACAATGTACAGATTTGCGAACGAGTAAACCGGCACCAACAAGCGTTTTCCCGGCAGAAGATTATACCAAGTTCTCACAGTACTTATCTTATTTGAACTCATCATCAATATTTCTGCGTTCATTGTCGCCCACAGGTTCCTTCTCTCCCTTTTTAAATACCGTCACATCCTTTTTGAACTTAATTTCGATAAAAAACTTTCTATTCCCTTCGAGATAGAAATGTACCTTTGCGGCGTTTCCGACCAGATAAAGCAGCATCGTTCCCAAGAGGACGACCAAATGGTTGGCGTTGACACACTCATTGGAAAGACACTTGACCAGTTTGAAAATCGACGACCAGCTAGCCGCCGTTTTCTGCGTTCTGAACGAGAATATACGTCTGACCGTTGATATGGAGGTGTCTGTTTGTTTGGCAAAATAAACCTCTTTGTAATTGTTCTCATAAGAACAAATTTTCACCTCGTCGATTACTTTTCCTTTTTCCTGCCAGTCTTCTTCGTCGAAATCACTAGATCTTCTCCGATTCCTCTCATGCTTGTTTGTACCCGTTTCCACTTTACTTTTAGCTGCGTTTTCAACTACATTTTCAACACTTGTTTTAGCTCCATTGTCCACAGTATCAACTGTTTCACTAGATAATTGTTTTGTCATCATAATTAATATTTCGTAAATAATGCCGACAAATATCGGATATTATTTTTAACATTATGCGTCACGCGTGACACTTTCTTACTTTATCTCCTAAAATAACTCAAACATGAACCCTTTATGTGTTACCCTTCCTCTACCTTTACCGACGAAATCAATGAAAAATAATTGAATATAATGACCGAAATTAAAAAAAATCATTCCCTCCGGCGGATACGACTCATGAAGCGGGCCGCCGTTATTCGTCAAAACAATGGCATGGACAAACGCGAGGCACTCGTCGTTGCGCATCAGATAGACGTTTTAATTCGCAAAATGTACTTAGCTAGCGTCAGTTTTTATTATACCAAGCAGGACGGAAGCATCCGTCACGCCGTAGGAACGCTCACCGGATACGAACATTGTTTCCACCGCCCGTATACGCCACGGCCGGAAAACACGTTCGTCGTCTACTACGATCTCGAAGCCAAAGGCTGGCGGACATTCCACGCCGAAAATTTCCTCCGTGCCGAATGAGGACGCCCGAAGAACGCAAAGAGTGGGAAAGGCTCTGCCGACAATACAACGTAGATTCGCTCTACGAGGCGATCGAAGGCTGCCGGGAGGAACTGGAATTCCTCGTCCACTGCGCCGAACGCCTCGAACCGCTGCCGGACGATGACACGCCGGCACTCCGCCCCCGCCGCGCAACGATTGCAGACCACGCCGTTTAACACATACAGTCCACGCCGTTTCTGTGTGCACGAAACGCCGTTTTATGAAGACAGGAAACGCCGTTTCTCTTTCCGCATCCGGCGGAGGAGGACTATTTTTAACAAAGCATAATTTTATTAACATTATAAACAACATCAAGTATGGAAAACTGGAGATTTATCAAAGAAAACAATGATTATATGGTGTCGGACCACGGGCGGATCATGAGCCTGAAGAAACCTCAAAAAAAGATATTGAGCAGCAGTCTCCTCCACAATGGTTATGAGGCTATATACATCTATCAGAAAGGGATTCATGCCGCGCGCTATGTGCACCGACTGGTAGCGGAAACGTTTATCCCCAACCCCAAAAAACTCCCGCAAGTGAACCACCTCGACGGAAATACGCTCAACAATCATGTGTCCAACCTCGAATGGTGCGACGCCTACGACAACTTGATGCACGCTATCCGCACCGGGCTTCGTCCCGTTAACGTGCCGCGCTCCATTCCCTGCGCCGTGACGGACGAAAGCGGGACGATCCTCCACCCGTACCCTTCCATGAAGTCAATGGTGAAAGAGGAAAAACTGAACAGCGCGCAATACAGCTGGTTGCAACTGAAACTCACGCATCCCGAACGGGTACGGCTGCATACGATGCGGCGGTGGCACCTGCCTTATCTGCCCATTCCTCCCGACTGCACCCCCGTCCGCCACTCCGTCACCCGGCAATATTACCGGCTCCTGTCCGCCGAAGAGGCCGCCGCACTGGGATTCAGCTACCGGAGCGTCCGAAGGGAGAAAGGCATTCACTTAATTATCAGCAATTTAAAATAAACAAAAGAAAGGAGATTTTCAAGATGAAAGACGCTATTATCATTCACTGTTCCGCCACCCGTGCGGAACAGGACATCACCGCCGCCGACATCGAAAGCTGGCATCGTGCCCGCGGATTCTGGACGATCGGTTACCACTATGTCATCCGCCTCGACGGAACAATCGAACCCGGAAGAGACGTCACCCTCGACGGCGCACATTGCATGGGGTGGAACAAACGGGCAATCGGCATCTGCTATGTCGGCGGACTGGACAAGGACGGTCGCCCCGCCGATACACGCACCGACGCGCAACGCACCGCACTCATCCGACTGGTGAAGGCGCTACGGCTTGTCTTCCCCGGTGTGAAGCAGGTGCTCGGACACCGTGACACCAGCCCCGACCTCAACGGCGACGGCGTTATCTCGCCCAACGAGTACATGAAAGCCTGTCCGTGCTTCGATGTTCAGAAAGAGGGATTCTGAACTGAGTCGTACACATCGGTGTCCTCTGCGATGAAATTCAGGGTGCCGCACCCACGAAACCCGAACTAATCATTAATTTTTAATTCAATCCAAATGGCCCGTATTTCCAAATCCGGTTTAGATTATTTTCCACTCGACGTCAATTTCCTGCAAGACAGAAAGGTGCGACGTATCTCCAGCCGTCACCACGCAGCAGGGATTGCCGCGCTCACTTCACTGTTCTGCCTCATCTACAAAGAAAAAGGATATTATGTCCCGTGGAATCAGGACACATTGTTCGATGTTGCACAGGAAGCCTGTTGCGAGGAGGCGGAAATGCAGGCCATTATCGACGACTGTCTGGCGGTGGGATTATTCGACCCCCATATATATAAGGTGTATAGCGTACTCACTTCACAAGTTATTCAGGAGCAATATCACAAAATTATCACCGACAGCCGGAGAAAATACAAATTACCGTTGGAACATTTCTGGCTAATCACGGACGGAGAAACGGAACAACAAAAGGACGAATACGGAAAGGAAAACAGCATAGCAAAAAGTGAAAACGAAAATAGAAACGGAAACCGAGCGGGAACCGGAAACGGAACTGTCAGTGATGCAGCAGTAAATGATATCTATGCTACAAAAGCAGGAATTAATGCAGCAAAATCTCCCGAAATTGCTACAACAATCCCACAAACAAAAGAGGAAACAGACACCAAAGGTAAACAGGAAACGGAGAAGGAAAGAGATAGGGGAACTGAAACCAAAGCGGAAAGAGAAAGAGATAGAGATAGAGAGAAAGAGATAGAAAAAGACAAAGAGACAGAGAATAGGCGGAAAGCCGGAAAAGAGACAGAGAATGAAATGCCGCCCGTGCCGTCAAACGGCGTTTTTCAGGCTCCGCCTGTCGTTGTAAGTGGTTTGTCTTTTGGAAATTTCGGAAATTCTTCTGAAATAAAAGAATGTTATTCTGAAGAAAAGGGAACTTATCCTGAAGTAATAGAGAATCCTTCCGGAGAAAAAGGGAATCCCCAAAGAGATAACGGAAGAAACAGCATTCCCCCCCAAGGAGTAACCGCCGGAGGCAGCTCCGAAACTCTCCTGCACATGAACCTTCAAACAATCGGCATCCGGAAAGAACAGACCGTGAACGCAATCACCGCCCTCGCCCGACGCAAAGAACTGGGCGGACCGGGAGGCACTTTATGGAAGATTCTCAGCAACGAATACCGCCCCACCCTGCTCAAAAAAAACGAACCGGGAGATTACATCCTCTGGGCCCTTAATCATCCGACGGAATTTGAGAACACCTACAACGGGACATTGAAGAAACTGGTGAGAGGAAGGTGACGCGGGTGCAACCGCAATCACCTCAACGTTCCGAAGCCCCCTGTGCTATGAAAAAATCGGTTCTTCTTCAAATTTGGTGGTTATTTAGCCAGTCGGTGGTATCTCCATTCCCCTCCTTCGGGGAAGGAGGGGTGGCTGAAAGCCGGGGTGGTAGGTGGATACACAATGCTGATAATAACTGACTTACGCATTCACCTACCACCTCCCCCTACGGGGACTCCTCCTTCCCGAAGGAGGAGAATGGAGAATACTATCGACTATCAAATTATTATTTTCTTAATTAATTTTACCACCAAATTTGAAGAAGAATCAAAAAATCCCATAGTTGCCCCCTGTATGAAAAAAGAACTCTAATAATCCACCCCTATAATGAAACAAAACTCTAACAATAAACGGGAACGAAAAAAAAATAAACGGGAAGAACAAAAAAATAGACCGACCGTAAAGTCCGCCTATTTCATTTTTCAAGTGCGCCTTGTGATACCCTATTTCTACTAAACGGTACCGGTCCCGCAGTTCTACCCTATTTATTCTTTTTAAGTATCTATTCTACCATTGCAAGTCGGGTAAGTATTTACTTAGGGTGGTACGGAGAATACTCAAAGTGATCGGTTTCACCAACACTTCGGTAGCTCCCGCCTTCATCGCGTTTTCCTTGTCGGAGCTGAAAGCATAAGCTGTCTGCATGATAATGGGGATTTCCGTATTCGACTCACGAATAATCTTCGTAGCCTCCAGCCCGTTCATCAACGGCATTTTGATATCCATTAGTATGGCACTCGCTCTATGTTGGTGTTCTTGAAACAACTGCACCATTTCTTCGCCGTTCTTCGCCCATTCGATATCACATTTTTTACCTATGATAGCTTTAATCAATTTAAAGTTGCTGTCGTCGTCCTCAGCCACTAAAATGAGGGGTCTCAGTACACTCGTTTGTTCACTTTCCATATTGTTATTATATTGCTTTTTTTATTTGTCATTTTTGGTTAATATCTCTTTTCAGCCCGCAAGGTATAAAAAATATTCATATATTTCGCTATCTTTGCGCCTCAAAATAAAAGAATAATATGATTTCTGTTGACGGACTGGCCGTGGAATTTGGCGGCACGACCTTATTTAGTGATATTTCTTTCGTTATTAATGAAAAAGACCGTATCGCCCTTATGGGAAAAAACGGTGCGGGTAAGAGTACGCTGCTCAAAATTCTGGCAGGTGTACGGCAACCGACGCGCGGCAAGGTTTCCGCACCCAAAGACTGCGTTGTGGCCTACCTGCCCCAACATTTGATGACGGAAGACGGACGGACAGTGTTTGACGAAACGGCGCAGGCCTTTGCTCACCTGCACGAAATGGAGGCGCAGATCGACCGTCTGAATAAAGAGCTGGAAACGCGGACGGACTATGAAAGCGACAGTTATATGGCTCTCATTGAGGAGGTTTCCGCCTTAAGCGAGAAGTTCTATTCGATCGATGCCACCAACTACGAGGAAGATGTGGAAAAGTCGCTGCTCGGCCTCGGGTTCACCCGCGAGGATTTCCAACGGCAGACGAGCGATTTCAGCGGCGGGGGGGGGGGGGGGGCTCCGCTCGCCACATGCTGTTCGCTGGCGGATGCGCATCGAGCTGGCAAAGCTGCTGTTGCAGAAACCGGACGTGCTCCTGCTCGACGAGCCGACGAACCACCTCGACATCGAATCTATCCAATGGCTCGAAGATTTTCTGATCAACAACGGCAAAGCGGTGATTGTCATCAGCCACGACCGCAAGTTTGTGGACAACATCACCACCCGCACTATTGAAGTGACAATGGGACGTATCTACGATTATAAAGTGAATTACTCGCAATATCTGACCTTGCGCAAAGAACGTCGCGAACAGCAACAGAAGGCTTATGACGAGCAGCAGAAATTTATCGCTGAGACGAAAGAGTTCATCGAACGCTTCAAAGGAACGTATTCGAAGACGTTGCAAGTGCAGAGCCGTGTCAAGATGCTGGAAAAACTGGAACTGCTGGAGGTAGATGAGGAAGATACTTCCGCTTTGCGGTTGAAATTTCCGCCTTCGCCCCGTTCGGGAAGTTATCCGGTGATTATGGAAGGTGTCGGCAAAACGTATGGCAATCACGTGGTGTTCCGCAACGCAAACCTGACGGTGGAACGCGGGGACAAGGTTGCCTTTGTCGGGAAGAACGGCGAGGGTAAATCTACGCTCGTGAAGTGTATCATGAAGGAAATCGAACACGAGGGGACACTGACGCTGGGCCATAACGTACAAATAGGATATTTTGCACAAAACCAGGCTTCGCTCATGGACGAAAACCTGACGGTTTTCCAGACGATCGACGATGTGGCGAAAGGTGAGATCCGGAACAAAATCCGTGATTTGCTGGGTGCGTTTATGTTTGGCGGACCGGAGGAATCAATGAAGAAGGTGAAAGTGCTTTCGGGCGGGGAACGGACACGTCTGGCAATGATTAAATTGTTGCTGGAACCGGTCAATCTCCTCATTCTCGATGAGCCCACGAATCACCTCGACATGAAAACCAAAGATATTCTGAAACAGGCGCTACTCGACTTCGACGGCACTCTGATCGTTGTCTCCCACGACCGTGACTTCCTCGACGGACTGGTTTCAAAGGTGTATGAGTTTGGCAATCAGAAAGTGACGGAACATCTTTGCGGCATCTACGAGTTCCTTGAAAAAAAGAAAATGGATTCGCTGCAAGAACTGGAAAAGAAATAAAATTGCCGGTAGTATCCCTTTATTGCCGATAGTATCCCTTTATTGCCGGTAGTATCCCTTTATTGCCGGTAGTATACCTTTCTCTTTCTTCCCGAAGGAGGAGGGTTCTTCTTCAAATTTAGTGGCAATTTAACCAGTCGGTAGTATCTCCATTCCCCTCCTTCAGGGAGGTTGTGTAAAAAGTAAGAATCAAGTGTTCTTTGACATATTGTATAAAAAGGATTTTATATCTTTGCTCTGCTA
>OBWE01000682.1_pt1 | contig 11214 bp, 6 predicted proteins | sample 1476251 | NCBI WGS metagenome assembly OBWE01 (sample SAMEA2580037, study PRJEB22360) | human gut metagenome | biome: human gut; feature: human-associated habitat; material: faeces | place: Denmark | collected 2008/2010
GGTGTTCGTCAACATAGAGATCGCCTTTTACCGAAACCTCAAGTCCGAATCTGCCGTGAGTGGCAAACGAATTGAGCATATGGTCAAAAAAGCCTATGCCTGTATCAATTTTAATATCGCCGCCGTCAAGATTTAGTTTTAGCTTTATGTCGGTTTCCTTCGTTTTACGCTCAACATATGCACTGCGCATATAATCACCTCGATAAATAAGTTTTAATGCAACTTATCAGTTCTTCATTTTCTTCTTCTGTGCCAACGGAAATTCTGATGTAATCGCCCATAAAACGGATTACAATTGAATTGTCCTTGAGATAGTTCCACAAGTCTTTGCCGAATGATGTTTTAACAAAAACAAAGTTTGCACAACTGTTGTAAACCTTAAAATCATCGGAAAGAGCGGACAACTCCAATAAGTCATTATACAGCTTTTCTCTGTTTCTGACAATTGTTTTTTGTCTGTTTTTGAGATAATCTTTATTTTTATATATTATACTGCCGACAACCTGAGAAAATGTGTTCACATTGTATGGAGATTTTACCGCTTTTACAGCTCTTGAAATTGTTTCATTTGCAACGGCAAAACCGAGTCTGAGTGCCGCTGAGCCTACTGCCTTTGATGCGGTTCTGAAAATAATGAGATTTGAATACTTTTCAACCTCATTTATAAGACTCTGATCCCAGAAATCCATATATGCTTCATCAAGAATTACAAGTGCATTTACGCTTGTAACAAGCCTGCGTGCATCTTCGGCGGTCATACCCTGCCCTGTCGGATTGCATGGGTTTGAAAAGAGTAAAAGTTTGATATTGTCACGATTTACCTTTTCAATAAGTGCATCCGTATCAATTGAAAGGTCGTCGGATTTGATAAATGTGTCACATTCAACCTCACAGATTGATGAATAGAATTTGTACATAGAAAAATCGGGAGCAACGCAAAGCATCCTGTCCCCTTTTTCCATAAATGCGGCTTCAATCAAAAAGATAAGTTCATCTGAGCCGTTGCCTGCGGTTACATATTTTGGATTGATTCCGTAATAATCCGCAAAAGCCGTAACAACCTTTTCCGCAAGCGGATCGGGATAGCGGTTGAAATCAATTGTATCAATTGCATTTTTGATTTCTTCTTTGATGAAATCAGGATAATTTTCGGGACATTCGTTTGCATCAAGTCGAATTTTATATGTACCGCTGATTGGTTCATACGGTTCAAGTTCACGGATTTTTTTGTTTAATTCATAAGACATTGCATAACTTCCATTCTTATTTCATATCAAAACGCACTTTAATTGAATTTGCGTGTGCTGTAAGTCCTTCTGTTTCTGCAAAGCGAACTACATCTTCGGCATCTTTTCTCAAAGCGTCTTCCGTATAGTAAATAAAGCTTGATTTTTTTACAAAGCTGTCTACCGAAAGAGGTGAGAAAAATCTTGCCGTGCCGCTTGTCGGGTTAGGACCTGCAAAATAGTCGCCCAGAGGTTCGGGACTGTAGTTGCCGAGAAATACAGAGCCGGCATTATCAAGCTTGCCGACATACTCCATTGGGTTTTCACAACAAACCTCAAGATGTTCGGGAGCAAGCTCGTTAGCAAATTCAATCGCCTGTGACATATCACTGCATACAATAACTGCACCGAAATTGTCAACCGATGAACGGATAATATCTTTTCTTGAAAGAGCGGTCATCTGCTTTTCAAGCTCTGTTTCAGTTTCTTTGGCAAGCTCTTCGCAGTCGGTAAGCAGAATTGCAGACGCAAGCCTGTCATGCTCTGCCTGACTCATAAGGTCTGCGGCAAGGAATTTTGGATTTGCAGACTTATCAGCAATGATGAGTATTTCACTCGGACCGGCAATCATATCAATGTCAACTGTTCCGTAAAGAAGTTTTTTTGCTGTTGCAACAAAGATATTGCCGGGTCCTACGATTTTGTCAACCTTTGGTACGGATTCTGTACCGTATGCAAGTGCGGCTACTGCCTGTGCACCGCCCATAAGGAAGATTCTGTCAACACCTGCTACCTTTGCGGCGGCGATGATATTCGGATTTGGTGTACCGTCCTTTTGAGGAGGTGTACACATAATAATTTCCTCAACACCTGCAATTTTAGCTGGAACTGCGTTCATAAGAACTGATGATGGATATGCTGCAGTGCCGCCCGGAACATAGATACCTACTCTTTTAAGGCCTCTGATTCTCTGCCCCATCATTACTCCGTTATTCTTTGTTGTGAGCCAGCTTTGCTGAACCTGTCTTTTATGGAAGTCTGCAATGTTTGCGGCTGCCTTTTTGATTGTTTCGAGATAATTCTTATCACATTTTTCAATAAGGCTGTCGATTTCATCGGAAGTAATTTCTACCTTTTCAGGTGCTTTTCCGTCAAATTTAACGGTATATTCCTTTACGGCTTTATCACCGTTTTCTGCAACATTTTCGATGATTTCCGAAACAATCGGAACTACATTTTTATCTGAATTCTGCGCTCTCTTTTTGAGCAAATCAATAAATTCATATTCGTTTTTTCCGTCTGCTACAACAGTTGTAATCATTTTGTGACAGCCTCCAGTTTCTTCTGCAATTCTTCAATTTCAGCCTTGCGCAGTTTAAGACTTGCTGTATTGGCAATAAGTCTTGCTGAAATATCACATACCCATTCAATTACTTCAAGTCCGTTAGCCTTGAGCGTTGAACCTGTTTCTACTATATCTACAATACCGTCTGCAAGACCTACAAGGGGAGCAAGTTCAACCGAGCCCTCAATCTTAATGATTCTTACATCCATATTTTTATCGTCAAAAAATGCCCTGGTTACATTGGGATACTTTGACGCAATTGTCTTTGTTTTGTAACCGCCGTAAAAATCGGAGTCCTTTTTTGTAGCAAGAGCAAAACGGCATTTACCAAATCCTAAGTCGAGAAGTTCATAAAAAGATGAACCGTTTTCAAGAATTGTATCCTTGCCAACGACACCAAGGTCACACACACCGTGCTCAACATATGTAATTACATCTGCGGCTTTCGCAAGCACAACTTCAAAATCATTATTGCCGATCGGAAGAATAAGCCTTCTTCCCTTGTTTTTTACTTCATCACAATTATATCCGATTTTTTCAAGAAGTTCAATTGTGGTCTTTTCAAGTCTGCCCTTTGTCAGAGCAATTCTTAATGGTTTCATATTTAATCCTTTCCGACAGCTTGATTATATACTTTCAACTTTTGCAATTCCTCTTGATTTTGCAAACTGTTCTGTTTCTTCAAGAGTTTCAAGTACGCTGAACTGTGCATTTATTCCCTTTTCGTTAAGCTCGTCAACATATCTGAGAGCTTTCATTTCATGTCCGTTTTCTGCAAAAACGAGAACATCGGGATTATCTGAATAATTTACATCATCATCGGAAAGATGTTTCATTGTAATTGCGTCCGTATCAATCGCAAAGCCTGCCGCACCCATAGGAGCATCAAATTCGCTGAGAAGATCGTCATATCTTCCTCCCGAAATAACAGCGTCACCGATTCCGTTAATATACCCTGAAAATACGATTCCCGTATAGTAATCGTTTCTCTGAACAAGTCCGAGGTCGATGATAAGCTTGTTGCCGAGTTCAAGCACGGAAAGTTCTTTATAGATTGAGTGGAGATAATCAAGAGCGTTTTCGGCGCCTGTACCTTTGCAGATATCATATGCCTCATCAAACACTTCTTCACCGCCGAAAAGTGACGGGAGCGAACGGATTGCGGAAACAGTCTTGCAAGGCTTGAGTTTGTCAAGAAGATTGTTAAGCGCCGAGTAGTTTTTACTTTCGATTGATACTCTGATTTTTTCTTTGTAATCGTTATCAATATCGAGTTCTTTTGACAGAGCATTGAATACTTCGGCGTGTCCGAGTTCAATTCTGAAATCATCGGCAACGGCTGAAATGCTTTTTATTGCCGAGGTGAGAATTTCAAGGTCGGCTCTTTTTCCTTTTGCCCCGAGAAGTTCAACACCCATCTGAAGAAATTCGTTTCTTCTTCCTGCAAGTGACGGATTGTTGCGATACACTGCCTGCTTGTAGTAAAGTCGAACAGGAAGTGTATTGTTTTTAAGTCTTGTAGAAACCATTCTTGCAATCGGCAGAGTGGAGTCAGGACGGGCAACAAGAAGTCTGCCTTTGTTATCGGTTGTCTTGAACATTGATTCCTGCGAGATTCCGCTTGACGGAATTGAGAACACATCATAGAATTCAAGAGCAGGAGTTATTACCCGTTTAAATCCGCCTTTTACAAATACCTTTTCAATGCTTGTGCAGATATAATCCATCGCGGAACATTCAGCGAACAGAAAGTCCTTTGTTCCCTCGGGAGTCATTTTTAAATTCTTTTTCATAATTACCTCTCAACGCTTTAGTGTGTTAATACGGTAATATATTAACACACTAAATTTGATTTGTCAACACTATTCAGATGAAACGAAAATTTTACGATTATTCATTTGTATTTTCTGAGGATTCGTCTTCATCATTTGTTTTGTTACGGTTGATGAATTTCATTAATTTTTCTCTATGCTGCATTTCTTTTTCTTCACGAAGTTTTTTCTGCTCTGCGGCAATTTTGGTATAGTTAAGCACCTCAAAATCAAGAGCCTCCTGAGCAATTCTACCCTTTGAGTCAATTTTGTTTTTAACTCTCTTGCCGACAAGAGCATAGATTACGGCATAGATTGGTGTGCCGAGAATAAGACCGAGCACACCGAACATTCCTCCGCCGACAATTACGCTGAAGCTTGAAAGACCGACCTGACTGCCGATAATCTTCGGCTTGAAAAGATTGCCGTCAAGCTGCTGAATTATAACTATAATGATTATGAAAATAATCATGTAAATCGGATCAATAAGCAAGAGGATAAAAGCACTCGGAATTGCACCGATGAACGGTCCAAAGAACGGAATAATATTCGTTACACCGATAAGAACCGCAATAAGCGGTGCGTACGGTAATTGACAAATTGACATTGTAATGAATGTGAGAACACCGAGAAAAGCCGCATCAATGATATCGCCAACGAGAAAACGACCGCATTTTGTATCTGTAATATCGACAATTTCATAAATCTTAGGAAGATACTTTATCGGAATAAAAGCAACAGCAAGCTTTTTTATCTGACGGCAAAGTGTTTCCTTTGCGGCAAGAAAGTAAACTGAAATAACGATTCCGAGCAGGAAGTTATACACACCGTTACACGTAGACATAATTGCGCTGAATACGGCATTTGTAGAGTTGCCGAGAAAACTTGTGATATTGCCTGCCGAAATAAAGTTTGTAATATACTTGAAGAAGTTGTTTATTACTTCACTTGCGTCAATTTCCATACTGAATGTATGGTTAATCCAATGTACTACTGTTTTTGTCATGTCAGAAAGTACGCCTGCATACTGCGGCAGGCTGTTAATAAGACTGAACAGGCTGGCTGCAATCTGCGGAACTACAATTGAGATTATAACGACAAAAATTGCTACGACAATTGCATAGGTTATAATAAGTGCAAGGGGTTTTCTGAAGTTAGCAAGGAATTTTCGCTTTCGCCCCATTCTGCCGAAAACTTTGGAGTAGAAAAATTTGTACGGATAGTTAAGGATGTAAGCAAAAAGGAACCCGATTGCAAACGGAGTGATTATGCCTGTTATCCAACCGATTGCCGACCACACAACATTCATATTATCTTTTACAAGTAAAAGAAATACTGTAAATGAAATGCAAATCAGCAAAGTTTTTAGCGAAAGCAGTTTTTTCATTTAGACAACTCCTTAAAATAATGACATCTGTGAGCTTTCAGGCAAATCCTTGAGAACTCCGACATCTTTCAGTGTTTCAATAACAGCCTTAGTAACCTTTGTTTTTATCTGCATATCTTCAATTGAAAGATATTCTGTGTGCTTGCCCGTTTCTGCGAGTGAATCTGCGGCGGCGCCGCCTACACCGGGTAAGGATGAAAACGGAAGTCTGATTTTTCCGTCCTCTACCTTGAACATTTTAGCCTCGGATTTGTAGATATCAACAGGAAGAAATTCAATTTTTCTTGCCATCATTTCGTTGACAATCTGCAAGGTCTGGAACTCTGCTTCATCCTTGGCTGTTGCTTCGTGAACACTCTGTTTTTGTTTTATGTTGTTCATCTTGTCACGGACAGCCTGATGTCCCTGCATGGCAATTGCACCGTCAAGATTTTCACTTCGTACGGTAAAGTATGCCGCATAATATTCAACGGCCTTGTGAACCTTGTACCAACCGAGTCTGAGCGTTGCAATCATATAGGCTGCGGCATGGGCTTTCGGGAACATATACTTAATTTTCATACACGAATCAATATACCATTCGGGAACATTGTGTTCACGCATAGCCTTGAAGTGTTCTTCCGTAAGAAGTTTTGTTGCGTTACCTTTACGGACAATCTCCATTATTTTGAATGCCATGCCCGGTTCAAGACCTTTGTGCATAAGATAAGTCATAATCGAGTCACGAGTACCGATTACTTCTGAAATTGTACAGGTTCCGTTATGAATAAGTTCCTGAGCGTTTCCGAGCCATACATCGGTACCGTGCGAAAGACCTGCAATCTGCAAAAGGTCGGTAAAGGTTTTTGGCTGTGCCTCAATGAGCATTCCTCTTACGAAAGACGTACCACATTCAGGAAGGCTGAATGTACCGGTTTTTGAGTCGATATCCTCCTCAGTAACTCCAAGTGCTTTCGGAGATGTAAACAGCGACATAACCTCGGGATCGCTCATTGAAACCTTCATTACGGGGATACCTGTGTAGAGTTCAAGATAATGATAGATTGTCGGAACATCGTGTCCGAGCTCATCAAGTTTTGTGATTGTATCATGAATTGAATGGAAGTCGAAGTGCGTTGTGATGTTATCTGAGTTCACATCATTTGCAGGATGCTGAACAGGGCAGAAATCGTAAACATCGTTTGTTCTCGGCACAACAACCATACCGCCCGGGTGCTGACCTGTGGTTCTCTTAACACCCGTACAACCGATTGCAAGACGCTTTTCCTCAGCCTTGTGCATTACAAGACCTCGCTCCTGTGCAAACTTCTTAACGAAGCCGAGTGCTGTTTTTTCGGCTACGGTAGAAATTGTTCCCGCTTTGAACACATTATTCTTACCGAAAAGCTCTTCCGTGTAACGGTGAGATTTTGATTGATACTCACCGCTGAAGTTAAGGTCGATATCAGGCACTTTGTCGCCTTTAAAGCCAAGAAATGTTTCAAACGGAATTTCGTGACCGTCCTGATCCATAAGAGTACCGCATTCGGGACAGTTTTTTGGCGGCATATCAAAGCCTGAACCGTAACTGCCGTCTGTGATGAACTCGCTGTGTTTGCAGTTTGGACATACATAGTGCGGACAAAGCGGATTAACCTCCGAAATACCGGACATAGTAGCTACGAAAGAAGAACCTACCGATCCTCGTGAACCGACAAGATATCCGTGTGCCTCACTGTCTGCAACAAGCTTTTGAGCAGTCATATAAAGTACCGAGAATCCGTAGGTTGTGATTGAATTAAGTTCCTTGTCAAGTCTTGCCTTTACGATTTCAGGCAATGGATCACCGTATTTCTCTTTTGCTCTTTTCCATGTAATATCAATAAGCTGTTCCTGTGCGCCCTCAATGTTAGGCGGGAATGTACCCTTTGGAATAGGTCTGATATATTCGCACATATCGGCGATTTTATTGGGATTTTCTACTACATACTCATAGGCTTTATCCTTGCCGAGCCACTCAAATTCCTTTAGCATTTCAGCAGTTGTTCTGAAATAAAGCGGAGCTTGCTGTTCGGCATCTTTAAAGCCCTGACCAGCCATAAGAATTTTTCTGAATTCGGAATCTGTCGGATCCATAAAGTGGACATCGCAGGTTGCGCATACAGGCTTGCCGAGTTCTTTTGCAAGCTTAATTATTGTACGGTCAATTTCATGAAGTTCGTCAACAGAATTAAATCTGCCGTCACGAATCATAAAGCTGTTGTTACCTGCAGGCTGAATTTCAAGATAATCATAGAATGACGCAATCTGTTTGAGTTCGCCCCACGGCTTGCCCTCGAGAATTGCCATGTAAAGCTGACCGGCACAACAAGCTGAGCCGATTATGAGTCCCTCTCTGTACTTCACAAGCTCGCTTTTCGGAATTCTCGGCTTTTTATAGAAATAATTAAGATGACTGTAAGAAATAAGTCTGTAAAGATTTTTAAGACCTGTTTTATTCTTTACAAGAATAATCTGATGATAGGTCGGAAGCTTTTTAAAATCTCCGCCTGCTATCTTTGTATTAATGTCGTTTGTTTTTGTTATACCGTAATCATCTGTAAGTCGCTGACAGAGATTTATAAAAATTCTCGCAAGCATTTCGGCATCATCGGTTGCTCTGTGGTGATTGAAGTCGCCGAGCCTTAAAAATTTTGCAACCGTATCAAGCTTGCAGTTCTTGATATCTGTAAGGATTGCTCTTGAAATTGCAACCGTGTCGATTGAAGTATAGTTATATTCCCTGCCCATATCTTCACAGGCTTTTGCTATAAAGGATGTATCAAAGGGAGCATTGTGAGCAACAAGCACATTGTCACCGGCAAATTCAAGAAATGCACCAACCGCCTCGCTCTGTGACGGAGCGTCCTTTACCATATCGTCGGTAATGCCTGTAAGCTGAGTGATTTTCTGCGGAATCGGCATTTCGGGATTTGCAAAGGTTGAAAAAGTATCGGTGATGACACCGTTTTCAACCTTGACTGCGCCGATTTCGGTAATCTTGTCACGGGCGGCTGAAAGACCAGTTGTTTCTATATCAAAGCAGATGAATGTGCCGTCAAAACCTGTGTCGGCATCACCTTTTACAGACTCAACAAGGTCATCCATAAAGTATGCCTCAACACCGTAAATGATTTTAATTTTCTCTTCGTCCTTGTTGATCTTGTTGATTTTATCTGCGGCTTTCATTGCATCGGGAAAAGCCTGTGCGACACCGTGGTCAGTAATTGCAACAGCTTTGTGTCCCCACTGATAAGCACGGTTTACAAGGTCACCTGCCGATGTTACGGCATCCATCTGCGACATATTTGTATGCATATGGAGTTCAACACGCTTTTTCTCGGCATTATCAACTACTTTTACTTTTTGAGCCGTACCGATTGAACGGGCATTTACAACAAGTTCGCCTGCATATTTATCGTACTCAACATCACCCTGAACAACGATTGTATCGCCTTTTTTAATATTATCAATTACGGCTGATTCCTTGATTGAATTGAATACTTTAGCTGTTGTTGAACCCGTATAATCAGTTATGTCGATAGTGAAAATATTTTTGTCGCCGCTTTTAGTAACTTTCTTTTCAATATCAAACACATCGCCCCACACCACAATTCTTCCCGAATCGCCTGAGATTGAAGAAATGGGAATCATTTTTCCCCTGATTGAACGACCGTATAACGGACGGATTGAGGACTGGATAATCTGCGGTGTTGCAAACTTGCCCTCACGAACTTCAATTTCCACAGTAGTGTTTTCAGCGTGTTTTTCTTCTCTTTTTTCTGCTGTTTCAACCTCTTCCTGATAGAATTCAGCGGCTTTCTGAAGATTTTCTCGGTTGATTTTCTCCTGAGCATCCTGAATAGCGGCTTTGTATTCTTCGCTGTTTTCTTCAACCTCAAAAGTTCCGGTATAATTAACGGAAATGTAAAGATTGAATTCTTCCGAAATGAGCTTTATAAGTGCTTTGTCAAAGCCTTTACTGTCAAGGAGAGTTTTTCCGCCGTTAAGAAGATTTATCGTAAGCGTATTGTTTTCAAACCTAACCTCAGCATTGTTGAGAGTTCCGTTAATACTCGGAATATCTCGCCTTACGGCTGCGTAAAGCTGAGGAAAATAATCAGCGGAAAACAACTCTGTCGGAAAATGTGGTTTAATTACAGTATGATACGCAAGTGTCTTGGTAATCAGCTTTTCCGTGTCAAAAAGCGTATTACGCTCAACGAGCCCGTTGAATTTTACTGCTAAAGTAATCAAACGGGCTTGTTTGTTAATATTAAGTTGTGTCAGTTCTCCCTGTGAAATCTGTTGCGGCAGTTTAATGCCGAATTGGGAGTCAAAGACTTCTCCTAATGTTTTCATATATGTCCTTCTGTCATATTACAGCAAATGTATTTTGACTGCTGATAGAGTTATAATTTTTCTACTTCTTCCAAAAGTGCGTCAACGAGTTTATCTTCCGGAACTTTGCGAAGAATTTCGCCTTTTTTGAATACAAGCCCGCAACCGTCACCGCCTGCGATGCCGATATCAGCTTCTCTAGCCTCTCCGGGACCGTTTACAACGCAACCCATTACCGCTACTTTGATATTCTTTTTACAGTTTCTGAGTTTATCTTCAACCTCGTTTGCAATCTTCACAAGGTCAATTCTTGTTCTTCCGCAAGTCGGACATGAAACAAATTGAACTCCGTCTTTCTCAATGTCAAGAGCCTTGAGGATATCGTGAGCGGCATAAACTTCCTTTACAGGATCGGCTGTGAGTGAAACTCTGATTGTATCGCCGATACCATGGAGGAGTAATGCACCGATTCCGGCAGAAGATTTGATAATACCCATTCTTTCTGTTCCTGCCTCTGTAACACCGAGGTGAAGCGGATAGTCACACCTTTCTGCGGCAAGCTCATAGGCTTTAATCATAGTAGAAACGGTTGAACTTTTCATTGAAAGAACAATATCGTTGAAATCAAACTTTTCAAGAAGTGATGCATGGTACAAGGCGCTGTCGCAAAGTGCCTCGGGTGTGGGATGACCGTATTTTGCAAGAATTTCCTTTTCAAGCGAACCTGAGTTAACACCGATTCTAATCGGAATGCCACGCTGTCGGCAAGCGTCTGCCACCGCCTTTACCCTATCATCTGATCCGATGTTACCCGGATTGATACGGATTTTGTCGATGCCTGCCGCACATGCCTCAAGTGCAAGCTTATAGTCAAAATGGATATCGGCTACAATCGGGACGCTTACAGCCTCTTTGAGGGCAGGAATAAGCTTTACTGCATCTTTATTAGGAATAGCTGCACGAATAATTTCGCAACCGGCCTCTTCAAGCTCTTTTGCCTGTCTTACAGAACCCTCAATATCGGTTGAGGGAATGTTGAGCATTGACTGAACGCTTACTTTAGCACCGCCGCCGATTTTTACATTG
>OBWE01000685.1_pt1 | contig 11120 bp, 10 predicted proteins | sample 1476251 | NCBI WGS metagenome assembly OBWE01 (sample SAMEA2580037, study PRJEB22360) | human gut metagenome | biome: human gut; feature: human-associated habitat; material: faeces | place: Denmark | collected 2008/2010
GTCACAGGCGCCCCGGGGCGGAAATGGGGCCGAAAGAAGCTGCCGAAGCCGACACGGTACAACTGCTGCTGTGCCTGTTCCGCCCGGTGGTCATCCAGTTCAATGCCGTAGCATTGGCTGTCCGTCCCCAGGGCGAGCCGGAGCAGGGCGTCCCCTGTTCCACAGCATGGGTCAATCAGGTTGGCCGTGTTCTCTGCGGGAAAGACAATGCTGTTGGCGATATACCCCACATGAGTGAGGTCCGTGGGGTAATGCCCCAGCCGGACATTGTTCATCAGGCGCCCGATGATTGAGGCGTCTGTGGTCTGATGGTCTGGAAGCGCGTCCGCAAACCGCTTCAGCACTTCGGTCAGTTTGGAGTAGTCCGCGGTCATCAGCGGAAAGGCTGCCAGTTGCTCCGCCAGCTTTTGCGCGGCAGGGGCCAGCGGATTCTCCAGCTCCATCAGGAAAGGCCGGGTCGCACGGATCTGTTCGACCAGATAAGTGCGCTGCCGCTCCAGCAGGCGGTACAGTTCAAATGCCTCCGCCTTTTTCTGGCCGGCCAAAAGCCCGGCAACCTGAGCCCGATAGGCTTGCAGGCCCTCCGAAATCAAAGTAATGGTACCGGCAAGCTCGCCAAGCTGTTCCAGGGCATAAAACCGCTGGGAAGGGGGCTGGCTTTGAGGCTGTGCCTCGTTTACCTGCTCCATGTTTGATCACCTCCGTGATTTAGCCAGAGGGGGACCGCGCTCCGCACAGTCCCCCTCTGCTTTCAGTGCCTACGCGGCACGGTTTGTAATAACAGGGTTTGCCGTTTTGCACGGCTCTTTCGGCCCATATCGGCCGACACAGCGTTTCAGGCGAAAAACGCCTGACTGGTCTATGTAGCCTTGGGCGCACAGCTCCCGGACCCGGGTTATCCCCATGGCGGTCACCTCCCGGCGCTGCCGGATGATGATGTTCTCCATAGGTCACGCAGCCTTGGGGAGGGTAGACGCGCTATCCTCCCGCGGAGTCAGCACAGTCTCCTCCTGCTTTGTGATACGCAGGGTGTATCCGCAGTCTTTCAGGAGACGGTACATGGCCTTGAGCCGCTTGAACTCGAAATCCTCTTCCAGGTCCAGATCCATTGGCTGGGTAACGGGCTGAGACTGAAAATCGCCGGCCCGCTCCGGCTTCGGCTGTTCCTGCTCCGTATCGGTGCTTTCCGGTGCCGGGGCCGCAACCTGGACATACGGGGCGTCTACCGGAATACGGTGGATCACGGACAACCACAAGCGGCGAAAAAAGCCCGCCACCAGGGTGCCGACGATCCCGCGCTTTTTCTCCGGAAGCGTGATAACATCATCGGCCTTGAGGGTACCGATGTTGTGCTTTGCCATGGTCAGCTTGGGGACCTCCACATACTCCGCCTCCAGATAGCAGGACACAGTTGCGGAGCCGGACAGGACGATCTCAGCGGCGCACACACGCTCAGCGGCCATGGTTTCTCCATTCATCGTGGCGCACTCAATATCCATCTCCGCCACATGGCGGACGGAAACTGTGCCGGCTTTCAAAATGCCCTTGCCGGAAATGCTCCGGGCGTGCAGCGTTCCGTCCACGATCAGCGTGCCGTCATTGACGATGTTCTGGCAGTACAGGGTCTCGTAATGCAGGGTTTTCCCTTTGGGAATATACAGGTTTTTCATTGTGATCGCTCCTTTTTTATTATGCGACTTCTTTCAGCCGGACCGGTAGGACCATGGCCAGGTCGTCTTTGCCATCCGTCAGGATCATGGGAGAGTGCGGGTGCCCCATTTTCATGGTGACCGTATGCACTTTCTTTGCCTTGAACTGCTCCAGCCCCTCCAGCAGGTATTTCGGATTGAGGCCCCGCGCCTCAACGGGAGGCAGGCCGACCTTGGAGAGATAGGTGCCTCCTGGTGTTTCAAGAGAGAGTGTGCCCCCGTCAAACCGGATCGGCTTTCGGGTTTTTGCGGTGATAAAGCCGTTGAGATACCTGACTTCATCCAAAAGCTGATCCACATCAACGGGATATTCCGTACTGAACGATGTGGGAATCGCCCTTTCGACATCGAAGCCGTCATAGCCGGGTATCCGGGTGAGCACACGCAGCGTTTCGCTTTCAACCGCCGCCCACTCCTCTCCAACGGAGATCGTGCAGTCCTGATCCTTGAACATCGTAAGCTCTGCCATGACCTCCGGCGGAATGTAAAAAGGTTTTTCCACATTGACGGCGGGATCGGTGCTCATTGCCAGGCGGTAGCCGTCCACAGCGATGATCTTGTCCTTCAGAAATTCAATACAGCACTGATTTGGTCTGGCGTCATTCGAGGAAACGGCGTATTTCACCCGCTTGAACCGCTCCAGCAGTCTTTTCGGATTGACAGGGTAATGGCGGTCCAAAGGCTTCTCCTTGAGCTCGGGGAAATCGGAAGTGCGCTCCGTACTGCGTTTCAGGCTCCGTTTCCCGTCGCTGATAGAAATTTGGCCCCTCGGATCAGGGTTTGTCTCTGTGGGTTCAATCGTGTAAGTGAGCTCCAGTTCTCCGGAAAAGTATTTGCAGGCGGAGAGGATTTTCCGGGTCCCCACAAACACAAAGGAGAAAGAGTCCCCGACTGCGGGAATTGTACTCATACACCACTGGTCTAAATTGGTGCAGGTCAGGACACAGTGCCCATCCTCAAAGCGGACCTGTGCTTCCTCCAAAATAGGAAGGCGGGAACGCTTGGCGGCAAAGCGCAGCACATTACCCAATGCTTCGTGGAAGTGTGCGGCGTCAACATAGGCATGGAAGGTACTCATGCGGCTTTCCTCCTCGTTGGCTGTTTTTGAAAAGATCGGATGTTCACCGATTTGGTAGAGAAGGTGGTCTGCTGTACGGTGTTGCAGCCGATGACCAGAATGTTGTAGATCATAGTGACCACGGCAGTGGCGGCCATCAGGTTTGCCACGATGGTCTGCGGGGCGGAGACCGACGCCTCCGCACAGGAGACCTCCGTGGGGAACAGATCTTCCGGGGTGCTTACCTCCGGGTAAAGCATCCCCACAGGCTTGTAGACGGTTTTACCGGCTCTGCGGATGCCGCAGACAATTTGGCCGGTGTATTCTCCATTCCCGGAGTCAATGTAGACCAGGTCCCGCGCTCTGAGGAATACCTCGTGACAAAGTTTACGAGACTTGTTGTTATCCACGGCTCCGATCAAAATGACCAGTTCCGAGTTGGTGACCCATCTGCCCGTGTTTGGCTCAGACCCATACACATAGTGGCGAAATACTTCGGGCCTAAGCAGTTCTTCCAGTTGTCCGGCATCCTCGATAAAACGGGGAATATACGAGGTTTCAAGGCCGAACACATCGGAATATCGCTCTGCGATTACCCTGGCCTTGTTTTCGCCAAGGTCAGCCTCTGTGAAATTCTGGCGCACCAGATTTTTAGGCTCCACTTTATCACCGTCGCAGATGATAAATTTCACCGGACGCTCCAACGCATATAAGAGCCGGTAAAGGTGCGGCGCAATGTGGGCTCCGGTCCCGCCGGCGCCCAGCATGACGATCTTTACAGGCCGTTTTTTTGAGAAGTTCATGCGGCCACCCCAAAAGCGCCCTCTGCATCCGTGCAGATCTGTGTCAGCCATTCCGGGGGAAAGTGCCCTACCGGGGGCATCTCCAGGACCTGCTCGGGGGCAATCTCCAGGAAGCGCCCGCCGTTGCTGATGCGCACCGTGATCTCCGGGAAGTAACGGTCCAGCCGGCCGACTACCATATAGACCCGGGTTGCCCTTTCGTCATGGTCATCCGTCTTGGAAAATACCGCGGGCATCCGGTTGTGGGAGTGCAGGTCAGCGTAGTGGATATAGCGGTCGCTGGTCATCAGCTCTTCATCGTCCAGAAGGGCGTCAACAGAAACTCCGCTCACGATCTGCTTCGGGACGCGGATAAAGTACCGCTGCTCCTGCTTATCCCAGTAGAAATGCACCAGGGCCTCCGCCGGTTGCCGCCCCTTTCCCTTGCGCATCATCGTGCGGAACAGGCCTATGGCCTGCTCCATCAGCGAATAGGGAATGCGGGGCAGGGACGGGTGGAAACCCGGCCGGATCTCATCCAGCACGGTGATGTTTTCAGCGGGGGTGACAAACTCCCCCGCGCCTGTAATACGGCGCTCATAGACCTTTCCATCCCGCCCGGGGATAAAGGTGATGGTTTTAGGCGAGGCCTGGGCCTCCGACAGATACAAAAAAGCGCCCTTATATGCACTGGCATCTCCCTTTTTCTGCATACTGATTGAGGGTTTGACCAGGCACTTGGGGTGCTTGTCGGTTGCCTTCTTCAAAGCGTTGATAAATTCCTTGGAGGTTTCGATCTCGCGCTTGATTTGGCCGATTTTGGTTTTCTTGGGGAGAACGATCTCCTTGACGATCTTGCCGTAAACGACTTTCCAGCTCAGGCTCTGCGCTTCGTCAAACTCCGGAAAGTCCGTCAGCTTGGAGAGGCGGAGTTCATCGAATGTCTGCTCGGTGTCTTCGATGGGCGCTTCCGATCCATTGTAGGAGAACACCGGAAGCTGGGCGAAGATGGGTTCGGCCACTTTTGGGGCGGTCTTTTCTTCTTGACGCTCCATAGCGGCAAGAAGGGGATTGTCCTCCGCTTCCTCCGGCTTATCAGAGGCATGGTCCTCCTCACTTTTCGGCGCGGGAGGTGATTTTGGCTGTGGATCTTGAGGGGCCGGAGATTTGGAAATCTCATGGGACTCATCCTCTTCCACGGTCTCGTGATTCTGGTCGGTTTCGTCTTTCTCTTCCGGGATTGAGTCATCTGCCTGCACAGCGCCGGCGCCTTCTGCCGGAGGCTGTTCTGTCGCTTCTCCGCCCGCGAGCAGATCAGCAAATGGGTTTTGGGTGTTGCTGCCGGTCAATTCAGTGAAGCCACTCAGGTCGAATGGGTTGTCACCGCTTGCGTCGGCTGTCCCTCCGGGGAAAGTAAACAGGTTTTCATTCATGGTCGTTTGCTCCTTTCTGTGTTTAGTGCACAAAAAAGCCGCAGCCGCCCCTTGAATGGGGTAACTGCGGTTTTTGTGCGTGGTCGGTCCGGTATTTAGGTTCTGGCAAGTCTCCGCTTGGGGCGCATTGGCCCCTCACGGGTAAAAATCTGACCTACAAAATCTGACCTAAATACAAGTAGAGCATACCACCTTTTTCATCTCTTGAACAGTTGCGCTTTTTGCCAGGATGTGCCACAAATAAACCAACGGAGCTATAATTGCCATCCCGTGGCGGCGGTTCGCAGGGTTAAAAACCTTTGGTAAATTCCCTCCTTTTGCAGCAACTCATGATGTGTTCCCCTCTGAACAATCCGTCCCTGGTCTATTACAATAATCTGGTCGGCGTTTCGGACGGTGCTCAGGCGGTGGGCAATCGAGATCAAGGTCTTATCCTTTGTCAACTCCTGGATGGCAGATAAAAGCGCCTGTTCATTCTCCGGGTCCACGCTGGAGGTCGCTTCGTCCAGAATGATGATGGGAGCATCTTTCAAAATGGCCCTGGCGATGGAAATACGCTGCTTTTCTCCGCCGGAGAGGGTGGAGCCGCCCTCTCCGATGATTGTGTCGTACCCATCAGGGAGAGATAGAATGAAGTCATGGCAGCAGGCCCGTTTTGCGGCCGCTATCACCTGCTCACGGGTGGCTTCCGGCCGGCCAAACCGGATGTTGTTTTCCACAGAGTCGTGAAAAAGGTACACATTCTGAAAGACCATGCTGATGTATTCCAGCACACTGTCCGCAGTATAATCCCTCACATTTTTCCCGCCAATCCGAACGGTCCCTTCCTGCACATCCCAAAAGCGGGCAATCAGATTGCAGAGTGTAGTCTTGCCGCTGCCGGAGGGCCCTACAATCGCGCAGGTGGTGTGCTCCGGGATTTCCAGTGAAATATCATGGATCACCTGGCGGCCCCCATAGCCAAATGAGATATGCTCCAGAGAAATATCATAGTGGGACACAACCAGTTTCTCCGAGCTGGTATCCATCTTTGGAATGTCGGTGACCTCCTCCAGCCGGTCCAGTTCCGTATTGATCTTTTTACTCAGAAAGGCGCTGTTGCCCATCGTCTCCAAATCGGAATAGACTGTGAAAGCGCAGAACAGGAAAGTCAGGCAATAAGGCCGGCTGATCTGCCCCGCCAGATACAGCAGAGCCGCCGCCGCAATCAGCACACAGCTCATGAGCTTAAAGGTCAGCCCATAGAAACGGAGGACGCCAGCTGTAGCCTTTTCCTGTCCGTAGTCCGCATCCCATTTTTCCTGGAACGCAGCGCGGACTTCCACCTGTCCCTCCTCGCCTTTGGAAAAAGAACGCAGCACCGAAATGCCCCGTATGTATTCCATCACCTTACCGACCAGATGCTCCTGGGCCTCCTGGTAAATGGGGGCATATTGGGCGGCGCGAAGCCGCACCCAACGCAGGACCAGCATCCCAAGTGCCAGCCCCACAAGGCTCAATCCCGCAATCACCGGGCTGAAAAAGAACATCATCACGGACATCAGTACAGCCATAGCCACACCGCTGGTCATCTGCTCAATCGCCAGCATGGAGTACCCCTCCAGATCAGCAATCGTGGTGGTGAGCATGGCCTGAATGGTGCCCAGATTTTGTTCTGAGAAATATCCCATGGGCGCCTGCTTCAGCCGTTCCCCAATCTCCAGACGGTAATCCCGGAAAATGTCATAGCCGGACCCGCTCATGGTACGGTCATACATCCACTGGAAAAAGAAGCGGCCCAGCACACTGCCCAGAATTACGCCAAAAGCCTGCCCGATGATGGCCGGGGAGAGTCCATCCAGATGGAGCAGAATCCAGAATACACCGAACATCATAAAACCGTTGAAGAAGGATTTCAGAATGTTGCAGACGATGCCTGCCACAATTTTTCTCCGGCTGTTTCCCGCAATCTTAAAGACACGGCAAATCATTTCAAACATCTTCTGCGCCTCCTTCCGTAGAGCCTGTGTAGTCCTGCCACATCTTTCGGTAAAGGGGGCAGCTCTGCAGAAGCTCCTCCTGGATGCCCCGGCCCACAATCTCACCGTTGGCAACAACCAATATCTGGTCGGCATTGCGGATTGTATTCAGCCGGTGGGCCACGACAATCAGAGACTTTCCCACCACCAGCTTGCTGATAGCCTGCTGGATCAGCGCCTCGTTCTCAGGGTCTGCATAAGCGGTCGCCTCGTCCAAAATAATGACGGACGCCTGCTTGAGCATGGCCCGCGCAATGGTGATGCGCTGCCGCTCTCCGCCGGAGAGGCGGGCCCCGGCATCGCCGGCCATGGTATCATAACCCTGCTCTAACTGCATGATAAATTCGTGGCAGTTGGCGGCCTTGGCCGCAGCCTCTACTTCCTCGTCGCTGGCATCTGGATTTCCCATGCGGATGTTTTCCCGAATGGATTTGTCAAAGAGAAAATTGTCCTGGGCTACATAGCTGATTTCACCCATGAGCTGTCCAAATGGGATGCTACGAATATCCTGCCCGCCAAAGTGGACCGTACCGGAGGTTACATCCCAAAAACCGGCCATCAGCTTGGCAATCGTAGACTTCCCGGAGCCGGATGGACCAACTATGGCGGTCATGGTACCGGGCTGTGTCTGGAATGAGATACCGTGGAGAATTTCGGCTTCGTTATAAGCAAAATGGACATCCTCAAATTGATAACACCGCTCCCCAAGCTCTGCGGGCTCTGTGGGGCGGACAAGTTCCGGTGTTTTCAAAAAGGCGGTGACCTGTTCCAGATTGCCCTTAATCATGCTGACCTGCTCCATGGCTTCGGATACCTTCATCAGAGGCGCAATGAACCCCAGAGGCACCACCAAGGCCACCAGAAAGACATGGAGGGAAAGACTTCCCTCCATGTAGAGCCACGCTCCCACTGGAAGGGTCCCCAGAAGCGTAGAAGGGAGGACCGCCCGGGCCGCCGCGTTCCAAAGCCAGCACTGGCTCCACCATGCCATGGTGGAATCGTGGAAATAGCGGACAGAATCAGCATACTTTCCATAGGAAGCTGCGGACCGGTTGAACGCCTTAATGACCTGAATGCCGTTGACATACTCCACCAGAGCACTGTTCATCTCGTTGGCAGAGCGCATATAGTTCTCCATGCGGGGCCCATATCCCCGCATCATGGCGGCAAAAAAGAGGGTGCCCAGCGGAATTGTCACCAGTGCGGCCAGCCCCATCCGCCAGTCCAGCAGAAAAATCAGAAGAATACTGCATAGGGGCGCGGCGATGTTAGAGGGCAGTTCCGGCATGAAATGGGCCATGGAGTCCTCCAGCTTCGCCACATTGTCCACAATCAGATTTTTGAAAGCTCCTGTGGGCGTTTCCAGCATGACGCCCATGGGGATCTTCGCCATCCGACCTGTAATGGCCTCCCGGATATTTTTCAGTATGGTAAAGGAAATTTTGTGGGACATCAGGGAGGACCGCCAGGTAAGCAGCATTTTTATGATCTGGCAAACTGCGGCGCCTCCGCAGAGAAACAATACCAGCTTGGGCGTTGCAGTCCCCCGGTACAAGGCGTCCGCGAGGACAGCCACCATTAAAAACGGGCCTATGCCAAACAGTTCTCCCAAGACAGCCAGGAAGATGGAGAGGAGCATTTTACCGTTGTTTTCTCCCACGAAAGCAAAGAGCTGCCGAATCGTTCCCGGTTCTTTCGACTTCATAACCAGCCTCCTTTCAGGCCACAAAAAATGCAAGGAGGGTATTGCAATTTCAAGGGTCCTGTGCTAAAATTTGAATTACGATGTAATATTACAGTGTAATTTTAGTATAGGACGGAGGGACAGCGAATGTCAAGAGACTTTCAGCAGACACACGAAAATCTTTTGTTCTGCGCCCAAAAACACTTTCTGGAATACGGTTTTGAGCGGGCCAGCATCCGGGAGATCTGCAAGGACGCCCATGTGACCAATGGAGCTTTTTATAACCACTTTGACGATAAGGAAGCCCTGTTCGGCGCGCTGGTGGAGTCTGTTGTCCAGGAGGTCAAGGCCATCTATGAGGCGTCAGTAAATGAGCACATGGAACTGGCAAAGACGGATGACTTGAAATCCCTCTGGAAACTGTCGGAGGAAACGCTGTCGGTCATTATCGAATACATCTATGAGCATTTTGATGTATTCCGGCTGCTTCTCATGCGGGCGGAGGGCACGCGGTATTCCTCCTTTTTGGATGATGTTGTCTGTCTGGAAACCCGGGTCACGCTGAAGTTCTTTGCGGAATTGAAATCTCGGGGCTTCCAGGTCCGCGAATTGGCGGAAGAGGAGTGGCATATTCTGCTCCATGCGTATTTTGCATCTCTGGCTGAAGTGGTCATGCACAACTTCCCCAAGGAGGCCGCGCTGAAATATGTTCATACGCTTGTCTCTTTTTTCAACTCCGGATGGCAGACAGTTTTGGGGATCTGATCCCCAAAATTTTTGCGCAATAGTTAGCATCTACTAACCAAATGATGTGGAGGTGAAACCGCAGCGTCCCCTTTGCACGGGGTTTTGCAACACTTAATTCTTTTCAGAAAGGACATATTAAAAATGGAAAACACAAAGAAGCTCACAGGTAAAGACCTAATCAATGTCGGCATTTACACAGCCATGACCCTCGTTATTTTCTTTGTTGTCGGCCTGCTTACTGCGCTGCCGGTGGTTTACCCGTTCCTGTTCATAATTTGGCCTATCGTCTGCGGCATTCCTATGATGCTCTACTATACCAAGATTCAGAAGTTTGGTATGCTGACCATCACAGGTATCATCGGCGGCATCTTTTTCTATCTGATCGGCTATGGCTGGATCGGCCTGCTCGGCTGGGTACTCGGTGGCATTCTAAGCGATGTCGTGCTCAAAATCGGCGGCTATCAGAAATTCAAGGCCACTGTTCTGAGCTATGCCTGCTTTTGCCTTGGCATCATGGGCTGCCCCGCCAATCTCTGGTTTGCCGGCGAAGCGTATTGGGAAAACATCCACACCTCCATGGGCGATCAGTACGCAAACACTTTACAATCCCTGATGCCCTCCTGGATGCTGTATGTGGGCTTTGCGCTGCTGTTTGTGGGCGGTATTTTGGGTGCGCTGCTGGGTCATAAAATGCTGAAAAAACACTTTGAGAGAGCTGGAATTGTGTAATGGAGCAGTTTCAAGCGGTTGTTGAAAACAGAACAGGCTTTTGCTTGGACCCACGAACCAAGCTGCTGCTGATGGCCGTTGTCGCTACCGCGGAATTTCTATACAGCCACACCGCCTTTATGATCGCGGTGGCGATGATTCCCTTCGTCCTGTTGTTGACTAACCGGCAGTATAAGACGGCAACGGTGTTCTTCTGCCTGTTCGCGGCGGGGCTGTTTGTACAGGCCATCCAGAACTCCGTCCAGTTTCCCATGATCGTCAATATGCTGGTAGTCCTGTTGGTGGGACTGGTCCTGCGGCTCTTTCCGGCCTTTGTGATGGGGGCCTACATCATCAAATCCACCACGGCCAGCGAGTGCATTACCGCGCTGGGCCGGATGCACATTGGGCGGCAGATCACCATTCCGCTCTCCGTCCTGTTTCGCTTTATCCCTACCATGCAGGAGGAGTCGGCCGCCATCAAGGACGCCATGCGGATGCGGGAGGTCCAGTTCGGGACAAAGAAATTCTGGCAAAACCCCGCCGCCCTGATTGAATACCGTTTTATTCCCCTGATGATCTCGGTGGTCAAAATCGGGGATGATCTCTCCGCGGCGGCCCTGACCCGCGGCTTGGATAACCCGGTCCGGCGCACCAATATCACAAAGGTCGGTTTTACTGGCTGGGATCTGCTGGCGGTGCTGATTGCCGGAGCCGCACTGCTCTCCACATACTTTTTCAGTCCGTGGTAAGGAGGTGATACCGTGATCGAATTGAAAGATGTTTCCTTTACTTATGAGAGCGGAGAAACCCAAAATAACCTGAACCATATCAATCTGACAATCCAGGATGGCGAAACCATCCTGCTCTGCGGAGAGTCCGGCTGCGGCAAGACGACGCTGACCCGGCTGGTCAACGGTCTGATCCCGCATTATTACGGCGGGGAGGGGGAAGGGGAAGAAATTTTTTAAGCGGCAGAGGC
>OBWE01000703.1_pt1 | contig 10692 bp, 11 predicted proteins | sample 1476251 | NCBI WGS metagenome assembly OBWE01 (sample SAMEA2580037, study PRJEB22360) | human gut metagenome | biome: human gut; feature: human-associated habitat; material: faeces | place: Denmark | collected 2008/2010
TTTATCAGAAGGGGACAAATGTATTTTATTTGATATTAATTCATGATTGAGCACAAACAAACAGCTATTGAGACATCATGGTCCGATAGCATACTTAATATTAGACCACCTCCTCCCCTGATTATTCACCTGAGGCTAGTTTGCTACGCCTAATACAAATAAATGAAAATAATTATTGTTACTTGGGGGACATTGCTTTTTTATTGATAGTTCAAGACATTTAGAATCTGAATTCTCAATAAGCATAACTCATAACCAAATATTGACCTCCCCCAAAACAAACAAATTAGAGATCATATTATTTGAGTTTATGGATGTGCACAATTATGGAATCATAGTTGGCACATAATCTTTTATGTCTCTTGAATCAGAAAGAAAAAGCAAACTCCATCGAGTGACGTCATTTAAAATATAATAACATGATGTATTTAAAGACAATATCTATTGCTGCATCTTTCTTAATAGCAACAATATTTGAAAATCAATCATATTTAGTTTTATTGCTGATAATAGCAGGTTTCTTTCTCTACTGGCATTTATTTCATTATCTTTCCATACAAAAAGAAAGAAATTTCCTCAAAGAAGAGAACCAGTATTTTATAGATTCTTTCCAAAGTATTCGAAATCCAATTACATTAGTTCATGTTCCTTTACGAACGATCTGTAATGATAACTGTCCCGAGAACATAAAGAATGATTTGTCACTGGCTATTCGAAATATAGAATGTTTAAATGAGAATCTGGACAAATTGTCCGGATTAAAATATTTGCATAATCATCCCGAAGTCCTAAACATTACCGAACATGAATTAGGAAACTATTTAAGAAACAGAATTTGCTCCCTACAAGGTTATGCAACGAACAAACACATAAAATTAATAATCAAGACAGAATTCACTTATGCCAGTGTATGGTTTGACAAAAACAAAATCTCACCTATTATCGATAAATTCATAACGAACGCGATCGACTGTTCTGAGCCGGAGTCAAACATAACATTGCTAATTTCTATCAGTCAGGAACATTGGGAAATAAGTGTACCCGATTCAGGAAATGGTAAACTAACAAAGCTTTATAATCAGAATAAACACCGGATGATAAGACAGAAAGCAGAATTTGAATGCCATTTTTCCAAAAGCATATTATTGAAGAAACTAGCAGATTTGTGTAATGGCAAGATCTTAGTAAGCAATATAAATCATACAGTCACATTAAGATTTCCTGTGAAATGCTCTTGTGAAGACCAATCAAATCATTCGCCGCTGTGTTTCACCAATCATACTGAAATTGAAAAGATAGACCGTTTGCTCGTAAAGGCTCCCTGCAAAAGAAATTCCCACAAACCGACAGTCGTACTTGCCGACAGTAATGATGATTTCCGATCCTATCTGACAAGTTGTTTAACGGAAGAATTTACTATTAAAAGTTTCAGAGATGGCGTCGAAGCTATGACCTGCATAAAAAATGAATATCCTGATTTAGTGATTTGTGATACAGAACTTCATAACATGGATGGTGTCGAACTCTCGTCAAGATTGAAAACATCCTGCGAAACATCAATCATACCTATCATTCTTTATAGTTCGCATATAGATATTGACCAATACAATAGAAGAAAGACTTCTTTAGCTGATACATTCTTGCAACAGCCCTTTAGTATAGCAGATTTAAAGATTGAAATGTCAATCCTTATCAAGAACAATCGTTTTCTTCGAAAATCATTTCTACAACGATTGTTTGGAGAAGAGTTTTTGGAGATAAAAGCGTCAGAAATATTGCAGGATGGTGAACACCCTTTGATAAGTAAAGTTACTAAAATCATTCTGGAGAATCTGGATAATGAAAAACTAACCATAGGCTCCATTGCCAAAGAGCTTGGAATTAGCAGGACCAGTCTTTACAACAAGTGGACGCAATTAACAGGTGAAGCACTTAACAAATTCATTCTCAAAATCCGCATGGAAAAAGCACATGAAATGTTAGAGAGTGGGAAATATCGCGTAAACGAAATACCAGAGAATATCGGAATGAAGGATATGGATCACTTCCGCGATAATTATAAGAAGCATTTCGGAAAAACACCTGCTCATACCATTAAAAACGTTTGAGATATTTACATTGAAAAACGGGTTTAAATAAAACAACCTGAGACCGATAGAAGAACTGTTGACGCAATCAACCAAACTTCTTTCTATCGGACTCAGGTTTATATTTACGATAACGACACATAGCTAGTCAGACATAACATTCCTTAACCATCGGTCTATATTCCTTTAAGGAAACCATAACGAACCTCATCATTTGGGAAAGCCAGACGATAAAGTTGAAACTCCTTGTCATAGTCCTTGATAGTATAGATTGCCAAATATCTACTTCTTCTTTTCTTGACCATACCCATAGCCGTACCCATAACGTTTACCATAACCGTAATGCTTACCATACTTGCCATAGCCATAGTAGTAGCCATATTTTCTCCTCTTCAGGTCTACACCATTAATGATAGTACAAAGATTAGGCAATTTCTTTTCGTGATACAATTCATTGATCAATGTGTATTCCGCTTTATGTGTATAATCAGTACGACATACGTATGCTGATAAATCCGCCACACGACCAATTAATAAGGTATCAGTCACCATACCAATAGGAACAGTATCAAGAATGACATAATCAAAATTCTTCTTCAAAATCTCAATAGCCTTGTCCAATCCATCACGTGCCAATAGTTCGGTAGGATTGGGAGGAACGGTACCACCCGGAAGGATATACAGATTCTTATTCACATCGGACTGTTGTATCAAACTCATCAAATCCATTTCCGGATTGGCAAGATATTGAGTTATCCCTTTCTCCTTGCTCGAAAGATTAAATACTTTATTCAGTCCCGGCTTACGAATATCAAGACCTACAATCACCACCTTCTTTCCCAAAAGAGAAAGACTGATAGCCAAATTCGACGAAACGAATGATTTTCCTTCGCCACTGACAGTCGAAGTCACAAGAATCACCTTCTGATCATTATCGAGCATAAACTGAAGATTGGTCCGGATATTACGGAAGGTTTCACTCATCAGATTATTCTTGTTCTCGAAGACAGCGATAGAGCCATTCTTATCATTTTTCTCATCAGTTAATGGAATATCACCGACAACAGGAACACTCGTTAGTTTCTCCACATCGGCACGACCTTCGATCTTGAATTTCGTCAGTTCAATCAAATAAATGATGCCAACCGGAATTCCAACACCAAGCATCAATGCAATCAAATAGATCATAGAGCGTTTGGGGGATACCGGAATATCGTCAGCTATCGCTTCATCAATGATCTTCGCATTATTCGCAGTGGCAGCAAGCGCAATAGCATTCTCTTCACGTTTCTGTAACAACATCAGATACAATCCTGCTTTGATTTCTTGCTGACGGGCAATACTTACATAAGCACGTTCCTGTCCCGGAGCGTTACTGATACGACGGGAATAGCGGCTCGCCTCACGGTCAAGGCTCTCTTTGGTGATCATCAACCCCTGCAAGGTTCCTTCAAGAGTAGCCTGTACATTAGCTTTCATAGCACGGATACTCGTATCCAAGTTAACAATAGCAGGGTTATTCTCTGTTGATGTACGCAGCAGGCGTTTACGCTCAATAAGCATTTCGTTGTAGCGTTCAATAGCTCCGATCAAGGCTGCATCCTGCAAACCTACATTACTTGGCAAGACTTCGTATTCATTGCCTCTCAGATACTTACGCAAGTCATTCACCAGACTGATTTGAGTACGATTCTCCACACTCTTCTTCTCATACTCAGCATTACCGGCTAAGGCTATCTGAGCTTCACTCGTCAAATCCGTAATACCTGCATCACGCTTGAAAGTCTCCAGATTAGCTTCCGTACTACCCAATTCTTTTGAAATAATGCCAATACGTTCATCAATAAACTCAGCCGTCTTCTGGGCAATCTCGTTTTTATCATTATTCGTATTGCGATTATACATCTCCAGTAATTGATTAATAAAATCTTGTCCACGCTGCAAACTGGAGTTCTTCAACGAAATTACGGCTACAGAAGTAGTCTTAGAAGTAGGAGCAATAGACAGGCTTTTACAATAGTCTCTTGCCACTCTCATCGGTTTGTTTATTGTCGCAGTTATATGACGTACGCCCTTCTCTATCCGAGGAACTCTTGTCCCGTCCTGCAAAGTAACCGAATCAACAGCCTGAAAGAAGGCCAGCGTGCCTTCATCAGTTGGAAAGATAGCAGGCAACTTCTCAAAATGCTTCTGATAACCCTTCTCACCTACAGTCACATTCACATCCATACTACCTTCAGGATGCAAAGTCATTTCCACCATCATCGGTACATTCAATTTTTCAGCCTCTTGAGGTGTCAAGCTTACCTGCACCGGAGATGTCTTATATAAACCTTTAGCAGGAAACTCATCCTCATCTTTATAAGTTATATACAGTCCCAACTGATTAACCACCTCTTTTACAAGTGTTTTCGAACGCAGCACCTCCAGCTCGTTATCAATGTTTTTAGAAGAAGTCATCAGACCACTCAACCCCATATCCTCCAGTTCCGAAGAAAGTCCTGCACCTCCGCCCTTCTTCTCATCTTTTATCAGAACAGTGGCGGAAATATTATAAATCGGGGTAGCCCAATGCAGATAAAACCACGCACCAACCAAACATAACAACACTGCCCCTACAAACCAGGGCCAATGAATAATATATTTAAAAAGCAATGCCCGGAAATCAATTTGCTCCTCAGTCATTTCAGGTCCTTTCCCGTTTTGATTTTCTTCCTTCATAACTCTTCCTTTTATTTCAAAATATTAAACAACAAACTGGCAATAGAAACAAGGATCGAAGTAGCAGAGAACCATAAGCTTGTACTAGTTCCGATATCCGAATTTCGAGCTTTTGCCTTATTCGGAGTTACGTAAATAATATCATTCTGTTGCAGATAGTAATAAGGAGAAAGAATAGTCTCCGCCTTATTCAGATCCAAAGGAATAATTTCCTGCTTACCATTGGCATTCTCCCGTATCAGCTTAACATCATCACGCAGACCATATACGGTCATATCACCTGCCATAGCCAGAGCTTCCAGGATGTTCACTTTTTCATTGGAAATCGTGAATGTACCGGGACGGACAACTTCTCCAATCACAGAAATCTTGTAATTTACCATACGTACTGTCACAATAGGTGTCTCCTTAATATAAGGTTTCAGCTTTTCCACAATCATTTGTTCAGTTGCTTTCTTCGTTAATCCGCCCACATGAAGTTCGCCCAATACCGGAAAGTTGATATTTCCCTCATTATCCACTAAGTATTGCTGTAGAGCAGGCTGAGTGGTGGTATAGTTCAAAGCCATATTACCTTGTGTAGCTACCGTCAGGTTGAAAGGCGCAGCCAGTTCAGGACTGGTACACGAAACTACAATAGTCAACAAGTCTTTGGGCATAATCTTTGCATCATAAAGTTGCTCATTCTGAGTACTATACAATACCACTTCAGCATCCTGCAGGTAAGGTACTTTTTTGTAAGACTGGCAGCCGGTAAACATAAATGCTGCCAATACGCAATAGAATAATTGTTTCAATCGTTTCATATATTTCTTTCTTGGGGATTATACAATTCTTCGCAAAACCGGGTGTTTCCATTTCACCCGGCCAGTACGATATATTATTAAAATTTTCGGGTAAGTTCTTTTTATTTCTTTTTTCTCCCTCCGGTATGCTCATCCATATCCCTCATGTCCGCTATTTCGAAGAACATCTTCATCTTCCACTCTTCCAACGTGCCCTTGTTGATCTTCCGACGGACAAATTTCACCTTATTCAAGAGCGTGGTATGCTTATTCGGGAAGTGATGATTCTCAGAGACATATGCTCTTAACTCATCACAAAAAGCGATAAAGTTCTGATCATTTTTTTCTGCCATTCATCCACAACTGATCGTTATTGTTACTACATGAGGGCGGAACGCTCCTTAACAATAGCCTCCTTAATACAATCTACAATGTAGTGCGCATCGTCATCGGTGACATAAGGTCCTGCAGGCAGACAGAAGCCGACCTTGAAGATTTCCTCTGACACGCCATTAACGTAGGCTACAGCATCAGCATAAACAGGCTGCTTGTGCATTGGCTTCCATACAGGACGGCACTCAACCTTCTTATTAAGCATGAAGACACGAAGTGCCTCTACATTCTCATTAGGCTGACAATCTGTTACAGCACTATATACTGCCTTGATGACACCGGCTGCACCACCTACAGCTGTCTTGACGACTTCCTTGTAGGCATTTTCCTGTCCTTGGATCTTAACATCCGCATCAAGGGTGGCAGCACAAAGCCAGAAGTTCGCATCATAACGAGAATCAGCAGGCTGCTTGTGGATATGTACCTCAGGAACGTCCTTCAGTAATTCCTCATAAAGTGCCTGAACATGCTTGTGATGTGCGATATGTGCATCGAGAACAGTCATCTGTCCACGTCCAATGCCCGCACATACGTTACTCATACGATAGTTATAACCTATTTCTGTATGCTGATAATAAGGATAAGCATCACGGGCCTGAGTAGCATGCCACATCACATTGTTGGCATCTTCATCATTCTGGCAGATGAGAGCACCACCACCAGAGGTGGTAATCATCTTGTTACCATTAAAGCTCAAAACACCGAAACGTCCAAAGGTACCAAGCACCTGACCGTTAAAACGTGAGCCCAGACCTTCGGCAGCATCCTCTATGACAGGAATGTCGTACTTGTTGGCAATAGCCATAATCTTCTCGCAGTCGTATGGCATACCATATAGAGCTACAGGAATAATTGCTTTTGGATATTGACCAGTCTTTTCCTTACGATCGATGATTGCCTTCTCAAGAAGTTCGGGGTCCATGTTCCATGTCTCACGCTCTGAGTCGATGAACACAGGCTTTGCTCCAAGATAAGTGATAGGGTGTGATGATGCACAGAAGGTGAAACTCTGAACACAGACCTCATCGCCCGGCTTCACACCACAAGCTATGAGAGCAAGGTGTACCGCAGCAGTACCGGCACTCAGGCACACCACCTTATGATTCAACTTACTTCCATCAGAATTGGTATTAACAAAATCAAACAGATTCTGCTCGAAGGCATTCACATTTGGCCCCATCGGCACTACCCAATTGGTATCGAATGCTTCCTTTACATACTTCTGTTCTACACCCTCCTCACTCATGTGAGCTAGACAAAGGTAGATAGTCTTTCTTTCTTCAGCCATAATATTCAATATGCTATTCTATTATACTTCTTCTCCTGCAAATTTCACCTTGAAGCCTAATACCGTCGCAAATATCATCTCGATGTCCTTGATGAACGAGTAGTGACGATAGTAGTAGCAGTTCAAGCGTACCTTATCAGGATAAATTACATTATCATTGTATTCTGTGGCAATCTCTTGCATTGGCCGTGTATCACCTTCTGCTTGTCTCTTCGCTACATACTCTGAAATCATCTCATCCTCCAAGCGGTATTTCAATGTTGCAGGACCAGTGATACCTGGACGAAGCTTCAATACATTACTATCCTCGCCTGTGAGCTTATCCGCATAGCCCGGCACGTCAGGGCGAGGACCGACAAAAGACATGTTGCCAATAAGGACATCCCAAAGGCCTGGAAGTTCATCAAGCTTATAATGACGAAGAGTAGCACCAAACGGAGTAATACGGCTATCGCCGGCTACCGACACTGTAGAACCGTTATGGTTAACAGTCATCGTGCGAAACTTATGACAAGGAAACAACTTGCCTCCTCTGCCTACTCGTTTCTGAACAAAGAATACAGGTCCACCTGACATTTTCACTTTTACCATAATTGCTACAATAAACAACACAGGCCACAGGAACATGAGTCCTATCAAAGCTAGCAGACGGTCAAAAATCCATTTCAATACCATATTATTAAACTTTCAATATTTCTAAATACAAATCTTTGCCTTCCAACTCTTCAAGAATTCTCACATTGCTTGCAGACATTGCCGAATGATATGATGCTATGTTATCCTTGTTCACCGTTTCAAAGAGTCTTAGGCCAATGCCGAAATCCACCTCATTCAATATCTTGTTCATCATAGTACCCAAAACCATGCCACGATAGTCTATATCCACTATACGACCACGAAATCCCTTGCCATGGAAAAACGATCGGTTAAAACAGTAGCCAAAAATCTGATGACCATCCAAGAAGACGTATGCGAGGAATACCTTATTCCTCTGCAACTTTTTTATACTCTTAACATCCATGAGGTTTGAAAAAACTATAGGGCTCCTTTGGCTGACGAGCAAAAAACGCCATAAGTTGTTCTGTCGGTATTTCACGGATAGGAACTATCTTGAATTTTGATGGTAAACCTTTAATTATAATCCTTTCACCACTAATCGATCTCAATCGCCTGTCATAACGCATGATAAACAGGAATGAATTAAGGATATCAACCAAGTCCCACAACCATGGCATATTATCTCTCAAAAAATGTGCAATTGCGTATAACATACTATGCTACAAGTTTTAATTGCAGCATAGTTGCTACAGGTTCTACAATCGCATCGCTTGATAAATAAGACTTAAATTCATGGAATGTCAGACTAGGGATCCCCCCCCATGTTAGGTTGATTATCGACCTTTTTAGGCAAAAATTCTATATAGTAATATCCGTTCTCAAGGATCTTGTATACCTTGATGTCGTTAGAAGCTTTTGCAGATGCCATAGATGCATAATTTCCGGGAGAAATAGAGCCAAACATACACAAATCCAAGTGTTGAGACACCTTTGTCATCGCCACCCCCATTAACTTAGCGATGCCACGGCCTTGCCAATCTTCGTGAACAATCTTTCCACGGAAGCACTTTCCGTTCACGAAGCAACGCAGGAAGAAGTATCCCACGATAGCATCATCCTTCAATACCACAAACGTCAGAAACGCCTTATTCTTAACCACCTTCCTGATTGCCTTCCCGTCAAATTCATGCGGCTTAAAGAACTCAAAAGCCCCCTCTGGCTGACGAGCAAAGAAAACGACAAGCTTTTCCACATCTTCCTCCGTAGTAGTACGAAAACGATAATCATTGCTCACCAACTCCAATACAGAATTAACTTCTATGAGTCTCTTCTTGTGCATCAAGTAGAATAGGTTTGCATTGCCCCATTCTACTACTCCCCATAGGAACGAAAAGCGGTCTTTTATAATGTGAGCTATTTTATACAACATAATTCCTTACAATACTTCAATCGTAAAATCTTTTACATACAAAGCATTATTCAAAACGGGAAGCAATCATCAGGCGAGCATCCTCAGCCATCGCATTGCGCATAGGCTCATCCTCTATCATATGCTTCATGGCTTCATTAAGTACATCCGCCTCCTTCGAATCTTGTCCTGCTTGAGTAATCCAAATACAGAATCGACAGTCCTTTCTTTTCTACAATAATATAAACTTGTCCTCAAACTTTGGTTACTATCAAACTCCTGACTAATCTTGTCATTCCTTATCTACAAACTCTTTATCTCATCTACGTATGCTTTCACAACTATCTGTCTGTCAAACTCTCGCTCCACTTTTTTACGGGCAGCTACCCCCATCTGCTTGCGTTCCTCATAATCCTTTGTAAGGAACATGCGTACTTTCTCAATTACGTCCTGCTTATCCTGCTGATGTACGATGAAACCCGTCTTACCGCTTTCCACTATCTCGCCACAACCAGAGCGATCGGTAGTAATAACTGGACGACCGGCAGAACATGCTTCCAGCAGAACATTACTCATTCCTTCGGGATAGAATGAAGGATGAATTATGCAGCTCGCCTGCTCTATGAATGGTCTCACATCACTTTGCATTCCATGGTAACACACGATGCCCTCTTCGGTCATCTGCTTCAAGCGACTCTCATAGTCGCCCTCGCAACCGCCAACGATGTGGAACTCCGTATTTGAGTTCTCCTTGCGGATAGTCTCCGCAGCTGCAAGATACTCTTCGATACCTTTATCCACACGAATACGGCTGATGAAAAGAAACCGCACAGGCTCCTCGGCAGACGGATATAGCTTCTGGGTATGATACTCAAGATTCACGCCCGAACCAGGGATAAGTTGCGAGCGTCCCTTCACCATCTTATGATTAAGACAGAACTGACGGTTGGCACTATTCTGGAAAAACACCAATCGGGTCTTGTTCATGCAGAACTTGTAAAGCATGATGGTAAACTTCTGAAGCATACCTGGATACTCTACAGCAGTACCCAGTCCCGTGACATTAGCAAGCTGAGGAACCTTACAGAACTTTGCCGCCAAACCACCATACAGATTCGGCTTGATAGTGTAGCTCAGTATCAGGTCTGCCTTGACCTGCTTCATGATCTTTCGGTAAGTTAACATCAGTTTGAAGTCCGTCAGAGGATTCATACCTTGACGATTAAACTGAGTGTCAATAATTTCGCAACCGATGTTTCGAAACCACTCAGCCTTCTTTTCATCCTTACCAACAGGGCTGGAGATTATAACCTCCCATCCTTGATTACGGAACTCTTGAAAAACCTCCTTACGAAAACTATGTAAACCTACGAAACTATTTGATAAAACCAGTATTCTCATTAGTTTGTTATATTTATCAACAAAAAACATTAAGCCAAGATATCTTTGTCC
>OBWE01000707.1_pt1 | contig 10594 bp, 10 predicted proteins | sample 1476251 | NCBI WGS metagenome assembly OBWE01 (sample SAMEA2580037, study PRJEB22360) | human gut metagenome | biome: human gut; feature: human-associated habitat; material: faeces | place: Denmark | collected 2008/2010
AAGAATCAGCTCGGGTGATTGGAAAAAGCTGTCATATACATTGCAGAAAAAGGATGACGGAGCGGAATATATCGGTCCGTACAAGAGCAGTTACTATGTAAAAAATGCCGTTGAGGAAGCTAACAAAATCTTTATGCTCCCAACCTGCAACCGGCAGTTTCCGAGAGATTGCGGAAAGGGCAGACCTTGCCTTAACTACCACATAAAGCAATGCATGGCTCCGTGTACAGGCAGAGTAAGGCTTAAAGATTACAACGAAAATCTTAACCGTGCGCTTGAATTTTTGCGTGGCGGTTCAACAAATTCAATCAAAAAGCTGACCGAAGAAATGGAAACAGCCGCAGAAAATCTTGAATTTGAAAGGGCGGCGTCAATCAGAGATATAATAAAATCCGTCCGTAAAATGAGCGACAAGCAAAAGGTTGTTGCAACAAAAATTGATGACGGCGATGTTATTGCAGGCTTTTCGGATGACGGCAAAACCTGTTATCAGGTGTTCCGCTTTGAAGGCGGAAGGTTATTTGACCGTGAAAGCTTTGTGTTTGACAGCGGTGAAAGTGAATCCGAAACCGAAGAATTTTTACTGCAATATTACACTCTGCGTGCCAAAGAGCATTGCAATTGACAGGGAATTTGACGGTATGGAAGAAATTGCCGAATGGCTCTCGCAAAAGCACGGCAGTAAGGTCGGCATAACGGTTCCGCAGAGGGGCGACAGAGCGCAGCTTGTGGCAATGTGCAAATCGAATGCCGCAGAAACCCTTGCACAGAAAAAGGGGGCAACCGTTCGTGAGTACAATGTGCTTGAAGAACTGCGTGATTTGCTCGGACTTAAAAAACTGCCCGAATATATCGAATCCTACGATATTTCAAACCTTGCAGGCACTGAAAATGTTGCGGGTATGATTGTATATAAAAACGGCAAACCACTCAAATCGGCTTACAGAAAGTTTAAAATCAAAGGCTTTGAAGGACAGGATGACTACGCATCCATGGCGGAAGTTTTGACAAGACGATTTGACGAATATTATAAAAATCCCGATGAGGACGAGGGCTTTGGAAAATTGCCCGACCTTATCCTGCTTGACGGCGGTAAAGGTCAGGTTGCGGCTGTAAAAGAGGTTTTGCAGAGTAAGAATATTGATGTTCCGCTGTTCGGTCTTGTAAAGGACGATAAGCACAAAACCCGTGCCGTAACGGGCGAGGGCGGAGAAATTGCGCTCAGTCCCGGACGGTCGCTGTTTGCGTTCCTCGCAAAAATGCAGGACGAGGTTCACCGCTTTGCAATCGGCTATCACCATTCAAGACGAAGTAAAAATACATTCAAAAGCTCGCTTACAGGCATTGAGGGTATAGGCGAAGTCAGAGCAAGGTCGCTTCTTAAGTATTTCAGAACGATTGAAAACATCTCAAACGCAGACCTTGCAGAGCTTGAAAACGCTCCTAAAATGACAAAAGACGCCGCACTTGCGGTGTATAAATACTATCATCAGCAGGATGAAAACAAAACAGAGTAAAATATTGTTGTAAATTATCTTTTAATGTGTTATACTAAAATTTGCAGTTTTAAACAATTGTTTGAAATTCAACTTTTCGGTAATGCCGTATGCCTGCTTGCGGTGTTGTTTTATGATTTTGCAGGCGGAAAGGCTGCGTGTGTTTTATGAGAGTTATTACAGGCTCCGCAAGAGGCAGACGACTCGAAACCCTTGAGGGTGAAGATGTAAGACCGACAACCGACAGAATTAAAGAGGCTGTTTTTTCGATTATACAGTTTGAAACCGAGGGCAGAAACTTTCTTGACCTTTTTGCAGGCTCGGGACAAATGGGTATTGAGGCTTTGAGCAGAGGCGCAAAGTCGGCAAGCTTTGTTGACAATGCAAAAAAATCGCTTGAAACGGTAAAAAGAAACCTCAAGGCTACTAAGCTTGAAAACTCGGCAAAGGTTTTTGCGATGGATTTTCACAGCTTCCTTTCGATGAATTCACAGCGTTTTGACATTGCATTTCTCGATCCGCCATACAGAACGGGAATGCTGCAGGATGCCCTTGAACTTGTTCCCGAGGCTATGAACGATACGGGTGTAATCATTGCGGAAAATCCTCTTGACGAAGAAATTTTGTCGAATTACGGTGATTTTGTACTTGACAGACAGTATCGCTATGGTAAAATAAAAATAACTACATTCAGACATAAGGATTTTCAAAGATGAACAAAACAGTGATTTGTCCGGGAAGTTTCGATCCCGTAACGCTCGGACACCTTGATGTTATCACGAGAGCGTCAAAGCTTTTTGACCGTGTAATCGTGGGCGTGCTTGTCAATTCTTCAAAAAAGCCGATTTTTTCAATTGATGAGAGAATTGAACTTTTGAAGGAAGTTACCGAGCATCTCAATAATGTTGAAATAGTAGGCTTTAACGGTTTGCTTGCACAGTATTGTGAGGAACACGGTGTGGACGCAATTGTTAAGGGACTCAGAGCGGTAACTGACTTTGAATATGAATTTCAGATGGCGCTCACCAACAAAAAGCTGAATCCGAACCTTGAAACCCTGTTTTTAACGGCTGAGGCGGATTCAATGTATCTCAGCTCGAGCATGGTTCGTGAAATTGCCTCAATGGGCGGTGACATCAGTAATTTTGTTCCTGCGTGTATCCATGACAGAATTGTGGAAAGACTGAAAAATAAATAAGCGTTTGATTTTTTAATTAAAGGTGGATTAAACCAAACATATAAGGAGTGGACAGAAATGAAAGTTGAGGATTTGATTTTACAGCTTCAGGATGTTATCAGTGCCGCTAAGTCAATGCCGTTTTCGGGTGGTAAGGTAATGGTGAGCAGTGATGAGATTTATGATATTCTCGATCAGATTCAGGACGCTATGCCGGCAGAGGTAAGACAGGCAAAGAATATTGTCGCTGACAGAAAGCAGATTCTTGCCGAGGCTAACCGTGAATCAGAGAATATAATCAGAAGTGCCGAGGAACGCAAAAAGGCTATGCTTAACCAGAATGAGCTCGTTCGTGAGGCTCAGGCAAAGGCAAAGGAAATTGTTGACGATGCAAAGCAAAAATCGGCAGAAATCAGAAAAGCTGCGAATGTGTATGTTGACAGCATTATGAAACGCACGGAAGAGGGCGTTGCAACACAGCTTGAGGCTCTCAGAAAGACTCATGCAAACATAGTCAGCTCACAGAAAAAGCAGGGCTGATTTAAATTTAGCTTATAAAGGACAGACTCAATATGAGCCTGTTCTTTTTTTATGCCGTTTTTATCGTATGTGTTGTGTCACATTATGACATTGAAACGAATGCTTGCGGAATCTGCGGTTGAAAAATATAAAAATAATGTCGGCTTTTGTAACCCGTGCGGTGCGTTTTGTAATTTTTAAGGCTGCTGTTTTTGTTATGGAATGGGTGAAAACCTCTGTAAAATCAGCTTTTTTGCGCATAATATTCTTTTACGAAAAAATATGGTTTCAAAGTTGAAAGCATTTGAAATGATTTGTAAATATTATTTGTTTTTTCGTAACTTTGATATTGATTTTTTTGCACCTATGGTTTATAATAAGACAAAAGGTGTCAGAAGGTGTCATTCGGTGACTTTTAAAACCACAGAGTGACGGTTTCTGAAGAAAAGTGTATGGAGGTGGGCAGATGTTTTCGGGAATGACAAATCATTCTATTGATGCAAAAGGAAGAATTGTACTGCCCGCAAAGTTCCGTGAACAGCTTGGCGAAACATACTATCTTGCACGAGGCTTCGGCAACAAGTGCATTCAGGTTATGTCAAGCGAACAGTTCAACGCAATGTGCGAGAAGATTCTTGCACTTCCCGCAAACCTCTCCATGGCTGTTCAATACACCTTTAACGCTACTGCGGTTGAGGTTACTCCCAACGCACAGGGCAGGGTGATTATTCCGCAGTCCCTGCGTGAGTTTGCCGAGATTGAAGGCGATGCGGTAGTTATCGGTATGACAAACAGACTCGAAATCTGGAGCAAGAAAAATTATGAGGACTATGTTGCTTCTCAGAATGAAAATCTTGCACTTGCTCTCAAGGAGTTAAAGCTTTAAGGAGGTTGTTATGGAATTTTCTCATATTCCTGTCCTTCTTGAGCAGGCTGTTGACGCTCTTGCCGTTAAGGAAAACGGCATTTATGTTGACGGCACAGCGGGCGGAGGCGGTCACAGCAGTGAAATCCTCAGTCGACTTACTACGGGCAAGCTCATTTCGATTGATCAGGATCCCGATGCAATACTGACGCTGACAGAGCGTTTTAAGAAAAACGAAAATTCAATAATTATCAAGGGTAATTTTGCCGATATGGTGAGCCTTCTTCATTCAAGAGGAGTGGGCAGAGTCGACGGTGTTCTGCTTGACATCGGTGTTTCATCTCATCAGCTTGATACAGCCGAAAGGGGTTTTTCTTTCCATGAGGACGCACCTCTCGATATGAGAATGAGCCAAAGCGGAACAACAGCCGCAGAGCTTGTCAACACTCTCCCCGCAGGTGAGTTAAGACGAATCCTCAGCGTTTACGGCGAAGAAAAATTTGCCGGTGCAATTGTAAACGGAATCGTAAAGGCAAGAGCCGAAAAGCCGATTGAAACTACCCTTGAGCTTGCGGAAATTATAAAAGAAAATGTTCCACAGCGTGTCCGCCGTGACGGACATCCTGCGAGAAAAAGCTTTCAGGCTTTGAGAATTGCGGTAAACGATGAACTCGGAGTTCTTGAAAGAGGTCTTGACGGTGCATTTGAACTACTCGGAAGCGGCGGAAGGCTTGCAGTTATTACCTTCCATTCGCTTGAGGACAGAATCGTAAAACAGAAAATGGCATCTTGGTGTCAGGGCTGTACCTGTCCAAAGGATTTTCCCGTGTGTGTTTGCGGAAACAAGCCAAAGGCTAAGCTTGTTGTAAGAAAGCCGGTTTGTGCAAATGAAACAGAATTGAGGAATAACCCGAGAGCAAGAAGTGCAAAGTTGAGAATATGCGAAAAAATTTAAAAAAATTCTCTGTGACTATAGACAAAACTGCCTGTTTGTAGTAAAATATAACAAAGTTGTAAAGATTATTACAGACACAAGCAATTGTGCTTTCGTGTTTGTTAATAACAAAATGTATGGCTTTGAAATATATGTCCGATAAAATCGGATTGATTGTGTGTTGTGTGTATTTTATAAATTTATTAAAGGTTTGAAACTTTTTTGTTTTATCGAAAATAAAGCAAAAATGTGTGTTTTATGAAATTGATATAGAAAGGCATCGGGTGCGTTTAATGGCTTATGAAAACAGAAATGCAGCTTATGATTTGAGTCTTTTTGATGACAGCAGCGACTATGTTCCGGGTTCAGCCGCTCCTGAAAGAAAAGAAGAAGTACATAAAAAGCAGGAAAGAAAAAGAAGAAAAAACAATGTTGTAAGTCTTCCGAAAGAGGAACTTCAGAAGAACAGACGCCGCAGACATAACAAGTTTAAAATCGCTCTCGGAACAGTGAGCGGTGCTGCAGCGACAATCATAATCGGCATCATAATTGTCGGACAGGTAAGACTTACCGAGCTTAATCAGGAAGTTATTACGGCTAAAGAAACTCTTGCAAATGCACAGAGCGTTTATACACAGACACAGATGAAGCTTGAATCAAAGCTTTCAACATCGGATATTGAAAAGTATGCCGAGGATACACTCGGTATGACCAAGGCTACGAACACACAGAAAGAATTTGTTACCCTTGCAGGCGGAGATAAAGCAGAGGTTTCTGCAAGTCAGGAAAGTGACAATCTCTTTACACAGTTCTGGAGTTCGGTACAGAATCTTTGGTCATAACATTTAGATTAATTTAATAGATATGTTATGAAAGAATGGAGAGTTAAGACTGCGTCTTGACTCTTTTTTCGGTATATATGCGGATTGACACGGAGCGTAACGGACACTATTTTGCGGTGAAAGGAGCTTTACATTGCAATCACCAGGATCAAAAAACAACTCAAAAAAGCGTGCCGAAAAGGGACCTGCACAAAGACTGAGACAGCGTACCGCAATATTGATTTTACTCATACTTGTGCTTGGCTTCGGTGCGGCTGTTTTAAGACTTACATACCTCACCACCGTTCAGAGCAGTGAACTTCAGGAGTCGGCTGTTGACCTTCAGCTTGCCGACACAACTGTTTCCGCAAAACGAGGAACAATTTATGACGCAAACGGCAATGTTCTTGCCGAAAGCGCATCGGTTTGGCAGGTGGTAATGTCGCCTGTCAACTTTAAGAATGACAAACAGCGTCAGGCTGCCGCAAAAGGTCTTTCGGAAATTTTTGACCTTGAATACAACGATGTGCTTGACGATACAAAACAGCAGAGCCATTATGTTGTTGTCAAAAGAAGAATCGAGTCGGATGAGCGTGAAAAGGTTCTTGAGCTTATTGACACTCTGAAAAAGGATTACAGCTGTTCGGGTGTTATTCAGCTGCTTGACGATTACAAGAGATATTACCCGAAAAACAGCCTTGCATCTTCCGTAATCGGTTTTACGGGCAGTGACGATCAGGGACTTGAGGGTATCGAGTACGAATATGACAGCTATCTGTCGGGTACTCCCGGTCGAATTATCACGGCACAGAGTGCAAGAGGTACGGATATGCCGTTCCGATATGAACAGAATGTTGAATCTGAGGACGGCAACAATGTATATCTCACAATTGATGAAACAATTCAGTCGATTTGTGAAAAATATATGCAAAAGGGTGTTGAGGACAACAATGTTCTTAACAAGGGCGTCTGCATTGCAATGGATGTAAACACAGGCGAAATCCTTGCAATGGTAACAACAGACGGCTACGATCTTAACAATCCTTATGAGCTTTCGGCAAAGGATAAGAAGAAAATCAAGTCTACTGCCAAAAGCAAACAGGCGGAAGCAGAAAGTGCGGCTCTCAGCAATATGTGGAGAAACAAGGCTGTTGCCGACACATATATGCCCGGTTCTGTATTTAAGATGTGCGTTGCGTCAGCGGCTCTTGAAGAAAACCTTGTAAATGAAAAAACATCATTTACCTGTACGGGTTCAATTTCGGTTGAGGGCGAAACAATTCATTGTTCAAATATATCAGGTCACGGAACACAGAACTTTGTTGAGGTAATTTCAAACTCATGTAACCCTGCATTTATTCAGATCGGTCAGATGCTCGGTGCAGGCAAGTTCCGTCAATATTATCAGGGATTCGGTTTCAGCGATAAAACAGGAATCGACCTCCCGGGTGAGGCAGAGGACAGCTTCTGGAAAGAAGGCAAAATGGGCGGTGTTGACCTTGCGGTTGCATCATTCGGTCAGAACTTCACAATCACTCCTATTCAAATGATTACAGCCTGTGCGGCTGTTTCAAACGGCGGTTATGTTGTTCAGCCTCATGTGGTTTCAAAAATCACAGACTCAAAGGGCAATGTAATCAAGTCTGTTGATAAAAAAATCAAAAGACAGGTTATTTCAGACGATACATCCAAGAAGATGAATGAATACCTTGAATATAACACAGAAAGACAGGGTGCTGCCGCAGGTTATATTTCAGGCTACAAGGTAGCCGGTAAAACAGGTACAACTGAAAAAAGGGGTGTAACAAAGGTTGAAAGCTCATTTTCTGAGGACTATATATCATCATTCTGCGGTTATGCTCCGGCAGACGATCCGCAGATTGCAATGCTTGTATTCTTTGATACTCCCGACGGTGACGCCTACTACGGTTCACAGGTTTCATCACCTGTATTTATAAATATTATGAGCGAGGTTCTTCCTTATCTTGATGTTAAGACATCATACACAGACGAGGAACTCGGTTATGTTGACGCATCTGCGGGCGACTACACAGGAGTCAGCGTTGACGAGGCTAAAACAGCTGTTGAGGCTGACGGCTTTACGGCAACCGTAAAGGGTAACGGTTCAACTGTAATTTCACAGATTCCGACCGTATCGTCAGGACTTCAGAAGGGCGGCAGTATTGTCCTCTACACAGACAGCAACAGCCAGTCGGAAACAGTAAGTGTTCCGAGTCTTATCGGTCTTTCTCCCGATGAGGTGAACGATGTTGCAAGTGCCTACGGATTGAATGTCAGCTTCTCGGGTGCAACAACATCCTCGGGAACAAGCTCATCACAGAACATTGAGGCGGGAACTTCGGTCAGCCCCGGTACGGTAATAACGGTATCTTTTGCGGATTCCTCTTCAACACTCAACGAATAACAAAAATATTTATTAGTCTGAAAGGAAAGATAACTATGATTTACGGAATATGGACATTTTGTGCGGCTTTGCTTGCTTTTATAATCTCAGCCGTTACAGGCAAGTTTTTGATTCCATACCTTCGCAAGCTCCACTTTGGTCAAACAATTCTTGAGGAAGGTCCTAAGTGGCACAAGGGTAAGCAGGGAACTCCCACAATGGGCGGTATAATGTTCATCGTTGCAATTGTGGTTGTCACAATGATCAGCACAATTATATATGCCTTTACAGGTGCTGATTTGGTAAATTCATTCTTTGCAGACATTCCAAGAGAATGCATGTTCATTTTCTGCGGACTCGGTCTTGCGGTTGCAAACGGTTTTATCGGCTTTATTGATGATTACATCAAGGTTGTAAAAAAGCGTAACCTCGGTCTTACAGCGTCACAAAAGCTGATTCTCCAGTTTCTTGTTGCCGCCGCTTTTCTTGCAGTTCTGGCAATTGCAGGCTACGGTACAACAACAACCATTCCTTTTGTCGGCAAGGTTGACCTCGGATTTTTCTATTATATTATTGCCGCCGTTGCAATCGTGGGTATCGTAAACTCGGTAAACCTTACAGACGGTATTGACGGTCTTGACGGTTCGGTAACATTCTTTGCGTGTGTTGCATTTATGCTTATCGCCTGCGTAAAGAGCTATCTCGGCATAACAGCCATGAGCGCAGCATCTGCGGGTGCCTGTCTCGGATTCCTCGTTTGGAACTTTCACCCCGCAAAGGTGTTTATGGGCGACACGGGTTCACTTTTCCTCGGCGGTCTTGTATGCGCTCTTGCTTTTGCAATTGATATGCCTATTCTTCTTATTCCGATCGGAATTATCTATATTGCTGAGGAGCTTTCCGTTATTCTTCAGGTCAGCTACTTCAAAATCACACACGGCAAGCGTCTTTTCAAGATGAGCCCTATCCATCACCACTTTGAAATGTGCGGTTGGAGCGAGGTTAAGATTGTCGGTGTGTTCAGTGCAGTAACCGCAGTTTTCGGTGCAATCGCTTTTGCACTTGCATATTTTGGTGCATAAATAAACGCAGAAATACTTGTTTAAAATAAATTTTAAGGGAGGAACGGTCTTTGGCTCCACAAAAAAGAATGATGCTTAAAGCTGATGTAAACAGAATATATGATGAAGAGGTTTACTCGGAGCAGAAGATCAGGGAAGAAAAGTTTTTTGTCCGTCCTACTCGTCAGAGAAAGATGAAAAAAGGAAAGCTGTTTTCCGTTGGCATGGGACTTGACCTTCCGTTTTGCATAATCATTCTTGTACTTCTCATTATCGGTATGATTATGATGTTTTCTGCAAGCTATGCCTATGCTTATTACAATCAGGGCGACAGCTATTATTACCTTGTAAGACAGCTCATTTTTGCCGTTATCGGTGTGGGCATAATGTTTTTCCTTTCGTTCTTTAACTATAATAAACTTCACAAAATCGCACCGATTGTTCTTGCAATTTCGTATTTGTGCCTGCTTGTGGTTCTTGTACTGCCGGGTTCCGAAGGCGTAAAAAGATGGATTCCTCTTGGAATTTTCAACATTCAGCCTTCTGAGATTGCAAAGTTTGCAATTATCCTTTTCTTCTCACATTGGTGCAGTAAATACTATAATAAAATGCAGTTTGCCCGTTACAGCGTTCTGCCGGGTGTAATTGTTTTCGGTTCAACGGCACTTCTGCTTTTTCTCGAACCGCACTATTCGGGTATCGTAATCATCGGCATTCTTTCGGTTGTAATGCTTTATATCGGCGGAATGCAGACAAAGTATCTCGGAATCGGTCTTGGACTTATTGTCGGAGTAGTGCTTATACTTGCCGTCACAAACAGCCTGTCCTATGCTATGAGCCGTCTTGACGGTTGGGGTCAGGCACTTGAATATACAACAGATGATATGTGGTGGACCACATATCAAACCCGAAATTCACTCTATGCAATCGGTTCGGGCGGACTTTGGGGACTTGGTCTCGGTCAATCAAGAATGAAGTACCTCTATATTCCTGAGCCGCAGAACGACTTTATCTTTGCCGTTGTTGTTGAGGAGCTCGGTCTTGTGGGAGCACTTATGATTCTCCTTATTTTTGCACTTCTTGTGTGGAGAGGCATCACACTTTCACTTCGTGCAAAGGATAAGTTTGGCAAACTTCTCGGTATCGGTCTTACCTCACAGATCGGCATTCAGGTTGTGCTGAATATTCTCGTTATCACAGACTGGCTGCCTAACACGGGTATCAGCCTCCCGTTTTTCAGCTACGGCGGCAGTTCGCTTATTATGCTGCTTGCCCAGATGGGACTTGTGCTTTCAATTTCCAGAACGGCAAATATCG
>OBWE01000741.1_pt1 | contig 9829 bp, 10 predicted proteins | sample 1476251 | NCBI WGS metagenome assembly OBWE01 (sample SAMEA2580037, study PRJEB22360) | human gut metagenome | biome: human gut; feature: human-associated habitat; material: faeces | place: Denmark | collected 2008/2010
CCTCCGCCGCAGCCGCCGCAGGCACAGCCCGGGCGCCCGCCCCAGCAAGCCCCTCAGATGCAGGGACAGCCTTCCCAAGGCCAGACCTCCGCTTCCGGCATCCCGGACGGGTGCTATCTGGTGACCGGCGCTGTCCTCAAGCCGACGATGAGCGGAAACAGCCGCACCAGCGTCCAGGTCAGGGACAGCGCGGGACAGGTCTTTCAGGCATATACCCGGGGCGCCGACAGCCGGCTTGCGCCGGGACTGATCCTGACAAACGCGAATTTTTCCACGCAGCACAGCAACGGCGTCACCTTCTATATTTTGGAGGCATACCAGATCCTCGACCTGGGCTCAGAACAGGCCGCATAAGTAAGGAGGCAATCAAATGATCCAACCGATCAAGCAATTCCGCGTGACCCGGCTTACAATCAGCGGGTTTAAGGGATATGCGGACCAGAAGACCTTTCAGTTTGGCGGCATGAATGTGATCTCCGGCCATATGGGCGTGGGGAAAAGCAGCATTGCCGACGCCATCGCCTTTGCCATCACCGGCGTAGGCTTCTATGCCGGCGCGAAGATTGACTACCTCTATCATCAGGATACCCGTGATTTGCTGGTAGAGCTGGAGTTTGAGGATGAGTCCGGCAAACTTCGGACCCTCGCCCGCCATCGCAAGGATGACAAAATGGACATCACGCTGGATGGTGTCCGCATCGGCCAGGGGGATCTCACCACCATGTTTGGAGAGCGCGATCTTTTCCTGTCGATGTTCAACCCGCAATACTTTATCAATGTTTTGGGCAGTAAGGGCCGCAACCTTTTGGAGCGGTATCTGCCGGAGGTGCCCAAGGCGGAAGTTCTCGCTCAGCTCAGCGACCAGACGCGGGCACTGCTGGAAAAGCAGGAGTTTCTATCCGCGGAGGCTTACTCCAAGCAGCTGCGCGAACAAGTGACCGACATAGAAAAGGATATGGTCTATATCCAGGGGCAGATTGACCTGCACGCCTCTCAACAGAAGGAGCAGGCACAGGAGCTCATGGAAGCTCAGGTAAGGCATACACAGCTTCAGGAGCGAATCGGTGAACTGGAGCGTAAGCGCACCACAGGTTTTGACGGAAACAGTATGATCGACCGTCTGGCCGACTTATACGCCCGTTATGAAGAATTACAGCGGGAGAATCCAGTGATTGCCGATACGGCAAACCTGGATCTTCAAATTCACGCCGCAGCTGAGAAGCTGGCCCGCCGCAAGGCGGACGCCTACCAGAGCAAGTATGCCGCCGCACTGGCCCAGGCGCAGGAGCGTATCCACAGGCTCAGTATGGAGTTCAAGCGAACCAAGCATATCCACGACGGCCTGACGGCGGGGGTGCAGTGCCCCATGTGCCGCCAGACCATCACGGAGCAGACATTGCCGCAGGTGAAGGGGGAATTTGCCGCCTCCCTGCGCCGCATCCAGGCCGAAGGCTGCCAGCTCACCGCCCAGTGCAAAGAAGTCCAGGAGTTGGACGCCAAGGCGCGGACCGTTTTTGAGCAGTTTCGGGAGGACGATATTGCCGCCGGAGAAGCCGAGCTTGAGGAACTCAGCGGCCAACGTAAACAGGCGCTTGAACAGGCGGAGGAACGGCGAAATTTCCACCAGCAAGAGCTTGAGCGCCTGCACAGCGAGATCCAGAGCACCGAGCTGGACCGGGAATGCGGTATGCTCAGCCAGGAGGAAATCGAGGAACTGAACAGGGCCCGCACGGAGTTTGCCGGGCTCAATGCCAAAATTGAGGTGCTGTCGAAGCTGGTCCAGGCCTCTCCGGAGGCTGCGGGGAAGCAGGAGCAGGACATCAAGCAGATGCAGGCCTCCATCCAGCAAAAGAAGGAGCTTCTTTCCGCCCTGGCCTTCTATATCTCAAAGCGGGTGGAGATCAACTTCTCTAAGCTCAGGATGAACCGGGTGTCGATCACCCTCTATGATGTGGTGAAGAGCACCGGCGAAGTCAAGGATGTATTCCGCTTCACCTATGAGGGCCGCGACTACATTTGTCTGTCTCACTCCGAGCGAATTCGGGCTGGACTGGAAGTTGCGGAGCTGATCAAGCGTCTGCTGGGCGTCGAGTACCCGACTTTTATCGACGATGTGGAGTCCGTTCCCGTCATCGACAATGTTCGCCCCACGGGGCAGGTGTTTATCGCCAAAGTGATCAAGGGCACCGCGCTGCAGGTCCAGGTGGCCGACAATACGGGTGTCCCGAAAGCCGCATAAAACGGTGAGCGCCTATGGGCAAGCACCGTTCCGGCCATTCTTATCAGGAATTTCCGATCCTGAATGTGGCGAGAAGATGTGGGCTTGTCCTGAATGACCGCACGCTGGAATGGGAGGAGGTGGAAGCCTCCTGCCCATTCTGCGGCGACCACGGGCCAGGGAAACACCATCTCTTTCTCAACACCACCAGAAATATTTTCCGCTGTGTGCTCTGCGGAGAAAAGGGCAACAGCGTGTCCCTCTATGCCAAGATGGAGGGGGTTTCAAACCGGCAGGCGTTTCGGGCGTTATCGGAGGACAGCGTTCTTTACCGGTTTCCCCAGCAGCCCCTGTCACAAAAACCGGCGGAACGGGAGCCCAGCTCCCTGGCCGTCCGGCACAATGTCTACTATGATATGCTCATGCACCTGGAGCTCTCCCCCAAGCACAAAGCCGATCTTTTGGCTCGGGGATTGAGTGAGGAGCGTATTGAGCAAAACATGTACCGCACTCTGCCCATGTCCAGCTCCGCCCGGCGTTTTCTGGCGGGCATCCTTTCCGACTTTCACAATCTGGAGGGCGTCCCGGGCTTCTATGTTGACCGGGGATACTGGAACATCCTCGGCCATTCGGGGCTTCTGGTGCCGTGCCGCGACAGGAACGGCTATATCCAGGGTCTCCAGATCCGGCTGGATGATGAGACCAAGCCGGATCGAAAATACCGGTGGCTCTCCAGCCGCGGCAAGGCTCATGGGACCCGCAGCTACTCCTATATCCATGTCACCGGGAATATCCATGCCAGGACCGCCTATCTCACAGAGGGAGGCTTAAAAGGCGATGTGGCCAGCTTCCTGGATCACGACGCGCTCTTTCTCTGCTTTGCTGGCGTGACGGCCATCGCCGGCCTCAAGGATGCGCTCCAGTCCATGGAGAATCTGGAAGAGGTCGTGGTTGCCCTGGACATGGATAAGCTGGTCAACTGGCGGGTGCGAAACGCCCTGGGAAAAATCCTGGAAACGGTACAGAGCATACCCAATCTCCGGGTACGCCTGATGAACTGGAACATGACCTTCAAGGGCGTGGACGACTTCTACAAGGCCCGCAATGAAGCGGCCTCAAAGGGTGTGAACATTTTGGATATGACTTCAAACTTTATCACCATGCGCCTGGAAAGCCTGTGGAAACAGGAATATCCCGAGCAGGACCGCGGCTTTATCCACACCTGCGAGTGGGAGGAATTAACAGTTCCGATAGACCAGCTGACTGCCGGGAAACCTGCGGACATGAAGAAAGCGCAATACTATCTGAAGCTCCTGTGGGCAGGCAAAGTGGACTTTCCGCCCCTTGTCAGCGTCAACGGCGTGGTGATCGACGGCCTGCACCGATTCTGGGCCTATCAGCAGATGGGGTATCAGACGGTGACGGTCTATCAGAACAAGCCGTGGGCCATGCCCACAGCGGCATAGGGCCCGCCAGCGAAAGGAGAACGCTTTGCCAACCAACCGTTTATGCTGCTGGTGTGGAGCTCCGGCAGAGTTTTCCACATACCGGACGATTTATGTGGACACGGAATACGAACAGGCAAGCCGGTACTTTGAGTGTGCGGCCTGCCATCAAAAGGCAACCAAAGATTTGATTTCGGAGGTAAAAAACAATGTTGAACAATGAGAAAACCATCCGCTTTGAAGACTTTGCCGCCGTTTCTCAGGACGGCGGAGATGTTTTGGGAAAGGTGCTGTACTATTCACTTTCCAGCATCCTGATCGACCGGGACGAGTTGGAAAGCCTGTGTGACGCCGTAGGATTTCCCAAGGGCAGGAGCAATCGGACTGCCATGGGGGACGCTTTTCGTTCCGCCACCGGCGATATTTACGAGCGCCGGGTAGTGAAAACCGACAGCGGCCCACAGATCTTCAAGGTGTACTGCCGGGATAACAAAGGTGGAAACGCCTCTGTGATCTCCCGTGAGCTGGTCAAGGAGACCGTGCATGAGGACACCAATGAATACCGCAAGCTGGCCAACATCACCTTCAATAAGACCAGCAAGCTGTTTTCCTATGATAATCTTGTCTCCGATCCGTTCATCGACCCGCTTCCGTACTGTATGGAGGCGCAGAGGCTTTTTGAACTCTACCAGAACTGCGCCGGCCGGCGGCAGATTGAAACCCTACTGGAGAACTATGTGGACTCTATGCAGGCCGTCAAAATAGGCCGGGGGCATTTCTTTTTCGTTCCCCGGGACTTTGCCGCCAGATTGCAGGTGTTTGAGGACTTTGTGGAGATGCTGGAGGAGCATAACCAGCTCAAGCGTCCCGACCGTGATCCGCTGGAGGTCAACAGCATTTATGTTGTAGACGACGCCAAACAGCGCAAGAAGATGACTGCCGCCTTCTATCGGTCTGTCCGCAGGGAGATTGCCGAGTATGAGGAGCGCGTCACCCACCTGATCCAGAGCGGAAGCCAGAGCCCCAAGATCATGGATCGCTGGGTCATGCGCATCCAGGGCCTGGAGGAGAAGAAGCGGAATTATGAGAATATTCTAAAGCGCGAGCTTACCGACCTGGACGAGGAGTTTACCTCTCTCCGCTACCTGTCGGACGAGCTTCGGATCAGAGCGGCAGGGCTCCGCGTCCATCAAAAGGCCGCTTAAAATACCTGGAATGGAGGAGCAAGATGAACAAGGAAAAGAAGGATAGGCCGAGCATCGAAGCCCCCCAAGCAGTCAAGCATCCAGATAAGCACCCGCCGTGTTACCGTTCGGAAACACGCAATCCCTATCCGCTCTGCCTGGGATGGGGAATGAAAGCCTGTGCCCATTGCTGCCTTTGGACAGACTATGATTCCGATGAGGACGAAAGCCGTGTAAACCTTCCGCTCTCCCTGGCGCAGCTTCAGGAGATGGACGGCACTCCCGCCTGGTGGGAGTGCGGACCAGAATACAGCTGCTGGGGTATTATTGCCGTGGACAGTAGCGGGCGTTGGGAGGGCATCCCCTTCTTTCAGGGACGATGGCGTGAAGTCAATTTTGTGTATAACATCGAAGCACGCAACATGGAGATCTACCGCCATCCGCCCTATGAGGAAACCTGATAAACCGCGTCCCCGCTTTTCTGGCGGAACAAGTTCGGGACGCCGCATAAAAAACAAACCGGAGAGGAGCACCTTGATAGGACCTACCAAGGGAAAGAAGTTTTTACCTCGGACGATTTCGACTATGCCGCCGCAAAGCCTGGAGACTATGTAGAGGAGGCCGTGGTGGATGCGGCGATGAACTGCCTGCCGCCCATCTGCATGAGCAGCGCCTGCGCGCAAATGGGGGACCCCTATGGTATGCGCCAGGACCCTACAACTGGGGCATGGAGATCCACCTACGCCACATTCAAGCGTTGTCTGGATGTCTCCGGTATCTGGGAGTATTGAGGACATTGTTTTTCGGGCGAGACCGTAGAGCGCGGGACGCCGCCACCCAATATGTAACACACCAAATTAAGTAAAGAGCCAATCAACGCTCCGGCCGCAGGCGCGGCCAATGAAAAAAGCCCGAGGGGATACGCCGCATAGCGTACCCCTCGGGCACTTTTATTGAGAGACGGCTTACTGCTCCGCTCCACCCTCCCGCAGAGGAAGGGAAAGGCGCTGGATCATGGCCAGTGCCAGGGCCGCATCCTGTTCGCTCAACTTCCGGATGGCGTCAATGGCTTTTTGCACGGTGGGAGACTCAACATTCTCCTCGTCAAAGAACTCAGACAGGCTCATATTGAAATAATCCGCGATATTAAATAGCTCCTGTGTTGATGGCTTGGACTTTCCGGAGGTAATGCTCTGGATATAGCTTTTGCTGTGGCCCAGCTCCAGCGACATCTGATATTCTGAGATATTCCGAGCCATCCGGAGTTGAGTAATACGCTTTGCGATATAGCTTTCCTCCAACAGGTATCACCTCTTTATGTTGATGATACCCGATTATTCAAAAACAATGTTCGCTGGCAGCGTGATTATATTTTGGTATTAGGCCGCTGTCACTTGTTATTTACCGCTTATACTTGTATAATTTTATTTATATCATTCCGCTGTAATCGGTAGAGTTGATACTGCCGAGCGAAATAGGAAAGGGAGCATGACCATGAAGCAGCGTTCTGAGGTTGCGGCTGACCGGGCCGCTTCGTACTTGAGGGAAATGGGAATACGCCCCTCCAGCAAGGCCTATCAATACTTGCTCTTTGCTTTGACTCAGTTACAATGCGGGACCCCGTTTCAAAACTCGATCTGGGAGCTAACGGCGATCCACTTCGGACAAAAGCGGGAAAATGTGCTGGCGTGCGTGCGGCGTGAGATTGCCCATGCTTTCCGTATGGCACCGGATCGTTCCTCGAATGAGCGCGTCGGCGATGTCCCAGCACGGCCGCCTCAGAGTATGGCCTTCCTGCGGCTAGGGCTCTATATGATAAACAGAGTTGTATATTAAGTTTGCGGTCATTTTGCGGCCCAAGTTTTAATCTGAATGTATCTTGACGGAACTTGTGAAATAGCGTACATTGATGATTAGCGAAAGCTAACCCTTCTGCTTATAGAGGTGAAACAGAGTTATGACGCAAAGAAGTATTTATCAGAATTTGGACCCGACTCTAAATGGCTACCATCCTGACTGGTATGATAAAAACGCAAAATTGATAAGCCGTAAGCCGGGTTGTTCCGTCATTTCCTATCAGTGTAATGGTACTGGGATTTTATATGATTACTCCATATTTCCGGGTATCGACCTGATTTTCATGGATTTCAACTGTTCAGATATTTTTGATGAGCCGAATGAAATGCGAAATGTGTTGGAAATTCGGCATTATCAAGAAGGCCGGGTTGAATTTGAGTTTGAGGGTGACAAAGTGTTTCACCTGCAGCAGGATGAATTTTGTGTAAACGGTATGCTGAATATGCCGGCTCGGTACTCATTCCCATTTGACTATTGTAGTGGACTGAGCTTGGTGCTCGATAAAAATTCAATGACGGAAGTGACCAGATCTCAGCTCGCCCTCTTCCAGATTGATATTTCTGTTTTGGAGGAGGACTTAGACACAGCCCATCAATGGTATATTTGTAAAACACCTCCCTCCATGTGTCATGTGTTTGAGGAGTTGTATGCGGCCAAAGAGCATGAAACTTCCCAATACTTTCGCATCAAAGTATTGGAACTGCTCTACCACGCCACAAAACTGCGCAAGGAAGATCGTGTAGCCGCCACTTATTATGCCCGAGAACATATTGAAATTGTGAAGCGAGTTCGTAAAGCTATGCTTAAGGATTTAAGCCGCAGTACTCCGCTGGAGCAATTCCTACGAGGTGAGGCAATCAGTACCGTTACATTCCAGACCATTTTCAAGCAAATATATGGGCGTAGCCCATATGCTTATTTGAAACATTACCGGATGAATAGTGCCGCAGTTCAACTTCGAGAGAGTAATGAGTCCATCAATCAAATCGCACTCTCACTGGGATACAGCAACGCCAGCAAGTTTGCCCGCGCTTTCCGGGATGTGTTCGGGGTGCTTCCCAAGGATTACCGGACTGCGCAAAAAGCCATTTAGTTTTCGGGCTATTTTCGACCCTGCATTTATGAAATGGAGTAGAGAACAAAAATCGGTTCTTGTATAATAAATCCGTTGGTTAGACGCAGCTAACCGACGGATTTATATTTTTACAGGAGGGTCGTTCAATATGGAGAAATCAGTTCCAAGCGCAAAGAAAAAGTTTAGCATACGCGATATCATGACAATAGCCGCTATGATGGTGATTTGTTTTATCATCATGATGGTAATGAGTTCGCTTACACTCCCTTTCCCACTCGTATATCTGTATGGCTCAGCCGGAATTGACGGTTTCATCTGCGCAGTCTTTTTCCTGGTGGCTGCTAACCGCGTCAATAAGCATGGTCTTCTTTTTGCCTGGGCGGGTATCTACGGCCTGATCCAAGGCGTCATGGGCTACATGTTCCTCTTCCCGTATTTCCTGGCGGTAGGACTTATTGCAGAACTCTCCATGCTTGGTAAAGACACCTACCGCAACCCGCTCCGAACTCGTATCGGCTGGACGATTAACTGCGTGGGTAACTTTGTCGGCTGTGCTGTTCCCCTCTGGTGGGCATGGGACAGCTATACGGCAATGGCTCTGGAGAGTGGATTTACCTCTGAAACCTTAGAAATGCAGATGGCTATGGTAACTTCCCCGGCCCTGATGCTGCTGGGAGCGGCAATTACCGCTGTACTTACTTTCCTCGGGACATTGTTTGGTCAGCGCCTATTGCGGAAGCACTTCCAAAAAGCCGGTATTGTGGGATGAACAGAACAGGTACGACACAAAAGCGAATCGAGCAGGTAGATGGGCGGACGGTCTTATTTTTGACCGTCTGCTCCTGCCTGGTCAGTTTTCTAACCACAGACCTGATTGGCCATGCGGTGTTCACTTTCTGGCTACTCTTGATTCTCTGTTATTTTGGGCTATATAAGCAGGGGATCGGCTGTTATACAGTCTATTTGGTAACCGTTGTTGGCCTATATTTGGAGACAAAATACAGCATATCATTTCCATCTCCGCTTTTGCTGAGCATGATCTACAAGCTGCTCCTTCCCGCTATGCCAGCATATCTGCTTTTCCGTATTCCCTCCGGCAAGCTCACGGCCAGTCTGCGGAAACTGCCTATCCCAGCCAAGGCTATGCTGGTCCTGGTCGTCATGCTACGCTTTGCTCCGACGATCATCCTGGAGTTCGGAGAAGTTCGGGAGGCTATGAAAATCCGAGGCTTTCTTCGGTCGGTACCTACGGTCCTGCGGCACCCATTGAATACGCTGGAATATGCAATCGTGCCTATGGTATTCCGCTCTCTAAAAATTGCGGATGAGCTCTCCGCCTCGGCTATTGTCCGCGGCATTGAGAGTCCTTACAAAAAGCAAAGTTACTATGTCAGCCGCATCTCACCGCTGGACGCGTTCCTCATGTTGGTCAGCACTGCAGCTGGAATCGTATGCTGCGTTCTGCTGTAAAGGGGTATCACAATGGGAAAAGAAATCGCAATTCGGGATCTTACATTTTCTTATAGTGGTCGGGGCGATCAGATCAGTCATGTTACACTGGACATTCGCGCTGGGGAAGTAATCGTACTGACTGGCCCATCCGGAAGCGGAAAAAGCTCTTTGACCCGTGTAATCAATGGGTTGATCCCCTATTTCTATGAGGGGGAGCTGAGCGGGCAAATCCGTGTAGGGGATAAACCTTTGGAGGAAATCCACTCCTGGGAACGCGGGAAGCTGGTAGGTAATGTGTTCCAAGACCCCCGGAGTCAATTTTTTGCCAATGAGGTAGCCGGAGAAATCGCTTTCGGCTGTGAAAATTACGGATATACCCATGAGGAAATCCAGTCCCATGTACTCCAGGCAGCCCAGTACAATAAAATTGAGGACCTTTTGGATCACAGCCTGCACACACTGTCCTATGGAATGCGGCAAAAGGTAGCCATCGCCTCCGCTCAGGCCATTGAGCCGGAGATCTATGTCATGGACGAGCCTTCCGCAAATCTGGACATCGAATCCACCTACCGCTTCGGGGATATTATCCGCAATCTGA
>OBWE01000750.1_pt1 | contig 9540 bp, 10 predicted proteins | sample 1476251 | NCBI WGS metagenome assembly OBWE01 (sample SAMEA2580037, study PRJEB22360) | human gut metagenome | biome: human gut; feature: human-associated habitat; material: faeces | place: Denmark | collected 2008/2010
CGTATTACCCCGCGAAAAGGGGGAAGCACCACCAACTTTCAACAAGAAAGGAGGTGAGAATGTGGAACCTAATAGCAGGGAGTTTTATAAGCAATGTTCTTTTCAGAAGTATTGCAATGCGGTATTGCACAATGAAGCGTGCGACGCTCATAGAGAGCTTCGTACACATAAGGCAAAGGAAGTAACCTTTTCCGACATGACCTTAGATGAAGCGCGACAGCTACATACCTTTGATGAATATTTCAAACGGGAAACTGCTGAAACCGTCTTTGAAAAAGCCGGAAAGAAAATCACGCCGAAGCTGCTTCTTGAAGCAATCCGTACTTTGCCGGAAGAAAAGCGCAAAGCCATATTGCTGTATTATTTCGAGGGAATGAGCGATACGGAAATTGCAGAGTTGCTCAATACACCGAGAAGCACAATACAGTACAGACGGACAAGCTCTTTTGAACAATTAAGAAAATATTTGGAGGAAAATGCTGATGAATGGGACGAATGGTAATCAACCCGGCTACCCGGAAAATGCCCTTGTTCCTTATCCTGTCATTGTGGCAGCGACAAAGGGCGACCCGGACGCTATGAAAATGGTCTTGCAGCATTTCAGCGGTTACATAGCCCGCCTATCCATGCGGAAGTTGTACGACGAGCGTGGGAATGTCTATTTTGGCATAGACCACGATATTCGGGAACGGCTGCAAGCTAAACTGATGATAGCTGTCCTCAATTTTAGAACAGAGGAATAACTGCAACTGGCGGTGGAACGTCTTTACTCCCCCTTTTCCGTTCCGCTGCTAATGCAGCAGTACAGCCATTTTGAACCTTGACAAAGAAAGCGGCGCAATAGAACGGCGACGCAGCATAAGGCAAATCGGATACGTTCCTTTTGTGCCGAGCCATGCGGTGGGTACGCCATGACCTTTCTCTTAATAGAAAAGTGAGCGAGAAATACCACACCGTAAAGCAGGGATAGCTGCCTGCGGGCGATAACACACAGAATACATAATGATACTTCCTTATAGCCATAGTCCGAGCGTTAGAAGCGTCGCAGGCAATGGGTAGGGCTTCGGCAGACCGCCGGAGGGGTGCAAGTCCCATGAGGTTACGCTAATAGCCGTCCGATTAAAGCCTATGTTACAGATTGATTTTTGACCCATTAAGAAAGGGGGACGACAAATTGAACAATAACGACGTGCCGATTTGGGAAAAGTACACGCTTACCATAGAAGAAGCAGCAAAATATTTCCGTATCGGAGAAAGCAAGCTGCGGAAACTGGCAGAAGAAAATCCCGTCCCGGACTGGGTAATGATGAACGGAAACCGTATTCAGATTAAGCGGAAGCAGTTTGAAAAAATGATTGATACGGTGGACGCAATCTGATAGTGAAATCGAGCCTTGAATGTGGTACAATGTAGTCAAGCATATCAAGGCTCTTTCCATTATGGAAAGGAGCATAACGATGTCGGAAAAAAGACGGGATAATAAAAATCGTATTCTCCGCACCGGAGAGAGCCAGAGAAAAGACGGGAGATATGCCTACAAATATATAGATACCTTTGGGAAACCGCAGTTTGTGTATTCTTGGAAGTTAGTACCTACGGACAAAACCCCGGCAGGAAAACGCGACGATATAGCGTTGAGGGAAAAAGAGAAAGAAATCCAAAAAGACCTTGACGACGGTATCGACCATATCGGAAAGAAAATGACGGTCTGCCAACTCTATGCAAAGCAGATACGCCACCGGGCAAATGTGCGGCATGGTACAAAGCAGGGGCGAAAACAGCTCATGCGGATTTTGCAGGAGGATAAACTTGGAGCCTGCCGGATTGAAAATGTGAAGCTCTCCGACGCAAAGGAATGGGCGTTACGCATGAAAGAAAAAGGTTACGGCTTCAAGACTATCAACAACCACAAGCGTTCCTTAAAGGCTGCCTTTTACACAGCCATACAGGACGATTGTATTCGTAAAAATCCGTTTGACTTCCAGTTGAACACAGTCCTTGAAGATGATACGGAACCAAAGGAACCTCTATCCTCTACGCAGGAAGCGGCTTTTCTGTCCTTTGTGCAGCATGATAAAGTCTATCAGAAATACTACGACGAGATTATCATACTGTTAGGGACAGGACTTCGCATTTCGGAACTCTGCGGATTGACGGAAGCTGACATTGACTTAGACAAGCAACTTATCCATGTAGACCACCAACTTTTGAAGATTGCAGACGTGGGCTACTATGTGGAAACGCCTAAGACGAAAAGTGGCAACCGGGTTATTCCTATGAGCGAAAAAGTGTTGGAAGCATTTCAGCGGGTGCTGAACAAGCGGAAATATGCACAGCCTGTTATTTTGGAGGGCTACACAAAGTTTCTGTTCCTTAACCGGAACGGCTTGCCTAAAGTAGCAGTCAACTATGAAAGTATGTTCCGGGGGCTTGTAAGGAAATACAATAAAACGCAAAAGGTAGCATTGCCAAAGGTAATGACACCACACACCTTACGCCACACATTCTGCACTACGTTAGCAAATGCAGGAATGAACCCAAAGGCATTGCAGTACATCATGGGACATTCCAACATCAATATGACGCTGAACTATTACGCGCATACGACTTCCGAAACGTCGATAACAGAAATGAAGCGGCTGATTGCCTAAGTAGTAAACGGAGAATTTACTACTCCACATACTACTTTTGAACACCAAAACATACGGGGATATAAGAAGATTTGAGAGTATCTTCCACAATGAAAAATGCCGGAAAAGCCTGTAACAATAGGCTATACCGGCATATAAGAACTTTTGAAAAGATAATCAAAAATTACTTTGTGATTTATTTTAAAAAGAGTAGAATTTTTCGGAACTGAAAATGCAAAAAGCTGAGCACCTGCTTTTTCACAGATGCTCAGCTTTTCTATACTCATTTTTTGAAATCTGCCTTTGAGGCCTCAACATTCTGCCCGTTTTGTACGGTGAATGCGGCGGCTATTTTCAATCAGTCAGCTCAAGACTGGCAGGCAGTGGTCAGGGCCCTCTTGTAAAATGGATCCAGCCACGGGACAGGTCGTTGATGGGAGCGTTCAGACCCTGCAGGATGGGGCCGTAAGCTGCATAACCACCCAGACGCTGAGCAATCTTATAGCCGATGTTGCCGGCCTCGATGCAGGGGAAGATGAAGGTGTTGGCCTGACCAGCCACCTTGCTGCCCTTGCACTTGACCTGTGCAACTTCGGGAGCAACGGCAGCGTCAAACTGCAGCTCACCGTCCACAGCCAACTCGGGATCCATTTCCTGAGCCTTGATCACAGCGTCATGGCTCAAAGCAACGGTGCCGCCCTTGCCGGAGCCCTTGGTGGAGAAGCTCAGCACAGCAACCTTCGGATCGATGCCGAACAACTTTGCGGTCTTAGCGGTCTCAATAGCAACCTCAGCAAGCTTTGCAGAAGCGGCGATCTTGACCTCGCCGGTAGCCTTATCAATGGTATCGGTATAGTCGATGTTAACAGCACAGTCGCCCATGGCAATGCGCTTCAGGCCCTCTTCACCGCAGTCACGGTCCAGAATGAAGCAGGAGCTGACCAGATGTGCGCCCTTCTTGGTCTTGACCAGCTGCAGAGCGGGACGAATGGTGTCGGCAGTGGAGTAAGTAGCGCCGCCCAGCAGGCAATCAGCCTTGCCCATCTTCACCAGCATGGTGCCGAAGTAGTTGGACTTCTTCAGCAGAGCGGTGCACTCCTCAGCGGTCTGCTTGCCCTTGCGCAGCTCCACCATGGTGTTGACCATCTCATCGAAACCGGCATAGTTCTCGGGGTCGATGATCTCGGCAGCGGAAATATCAAAGTTACCGGCGGCAGCAGCAGCCTTGCACTCAGCCTCGTTGCCCACCATGACGACCTTCAGCACGCCCTCGGCCAGCAGCTTTGCAGCGGCCTCCAGAATGCGGGGATCATTGCCCTCGGTGAAAACGATCGTCTTGGGATTTGCCTTCAGCTGTGCTACCAGCGGTGCAAACATATCAGCCATTGTGATTACCTCCGAATTTACTTTCCAATATTCACATCCAGATATCTGTTGGACACAAGGATGCCTTTCTCTTTTATTCTAGCACATACGGCAAAAAGTTCAAGACAAAATTGGCTTTTTGTGCTACAATTTTTGCCTCACGCATCATCGTTATTTTCCTGCCAAAGTAGTAAAACACGCCCTGCGTATTCCTCCACAATTTCCCGTAAACCGCCTTCCACAAATTTCAATTTTAAGCTATGCACTTTTCATCCACGATTTTTCTTTAAAATGCAGAAAGCTCCAGTCAGTTCATATATTTTTTGCGTTAAAACGCAAAAAAGAGCCGTCCTCCCGATTCTTCGAGAGAACAGCTCCATAATATTGGCTTTATAAATATTATAAATATCAGATAGAAATGGTGTTACACAAACCCCGTACCGTTGAATTTTGCTCGTATTATCGATATATTTTCGTCAAAAAATCCACCCAAACAATGCCCCGTCCAAATCCATTCGCCGTCTATCGAGTCCAGTTCTCTTGTTGATTATCAATCTTCTTATAATATCGCATTTCCTCTAAAAATAAAAGTCCCTGTAACTTTCGCTCACAGCTCCCACTCAGAGCCATAAACGATCGTTGCAGGGGCTTTCTTCATCTTACCGGTCACTCCATTTTGAATTTTCGGCAGTTCCTGCCTTCGGTGAGTGCCAGATGAACTATTTTCAGGCAGTGCAGAAGAAACATTCAGCGTTGGATACGTGTGTGGATCACGTTTTCCGCTTCTGCCCTGCCCAAAATATCATTTTTACTTTCCGCTCTTTGCCTTCAGGCGGTCGTACTCCTTGTCGGCCGCAATGGCTTCCTTCGTAAAGGAATTGTTCTTCCACCATGCGACAAGTGCCGCAATGGTCGTGATGCCAGCCGTCACCAGCTGCTCCACAGTGGTGCTCTCGATGGGCAGCGGGCTCTTGCCCATGGCGCTCAGCATCTGGTTGGTCAGAGCCAGCAGAAGAACGGCGGTACGTGCAATGGTGCCTGCAGTAATGTTGAAATTCATACGTTGCTCCTTTCGTGTTCGTATTCATGTACTTCGATGTCGGACATTCTGTGGTTCAACACCTGAATGTCTCTCTGGATGACCGGGATCTTCTCCGCAAAACCGTTGTGCTTGCGGACTTCCCGGGTCAGCTCCTCAATTTTGTATTCCATCACGGCATTGGAACGCGAGTTTGCGATCAGTACGCCGATCAGGGTCACAACACCGCTGAGGATGGCGGCAATGATGCTTTCCATCGGCGCTCACCCCTTCCAGCGGCTCTTGGCTTTGCGCACGTCCACATGCACCCAGCCGTTGGCGCGTCCCAGACCGGGCGGGTAAATGCCGCAGCCACCGGCGTTGCCCAGCAGCTTGTCCGCGTAGGCATACACCTGCTCCACGCTGACGCCCTGCACCTGAATGTCTGCCGCTTTGCCGTACAGATGCTGGCTGAACTTTGCGGCATTCTTCTGCTTTGCGTTCCAGCTTGCCGTGCGGAACCCACTCGTGATGGTCACAGGCTTGCCAAAGTGCGTACGGATCTTCTCCAGCACCTCCACAAGCGCCGTGTCAATGAACACCGGGTCGCTGCCGTCACGGCAGTAGAACTCGCGCACCTTGAAATGCTCCGAGAGCTTTTCGTTTCCATTTTTCAAAATGGAATACGCTTCCAAACTCAAATATCATCCTTCCTTTCATCTTCCAAGCCGGAATGCTCCTTCTACCCGTTTCAGCGGCTTTACCTCCACAGGCAGGGTATCTGCACACAGCATCGCCGCCACCGGCTTTGCTGCAGCATTCGCTGTGATCTTGATATTTCCCGTCACCGATGCCATTTTGATTTGCGCGCTCGTGTTGTCCTCTGCCATGACAACACAACTTCTGGTCACATCCGTGCCGCCCATCTCTACGGTCAGTTCCAGCATTTCCTTCTCGCTATCGCCTACGTTGAACACATTTTGATAGCTCATGCCGGCAACGATGCTCCCCACCGGGTTTGTCTCGCTCACGCCGTCCAGTGCCCGCTCAATGGTAAAGCTCTCGTAAGCGCCTACCGTCACGGCGCACTCGGCTTTCACGCCGCCGCACTCTGCCGTCACCACCGCTGTGCCTTTCCGCAGGGCTAGAATGGTTCCATTTTGAGTAATTTTCACCACGTCCCGCGGTTTCGCGGTCACGTTCATCTTGCGGTAGAACGTATTCGTCGGCCCAACGCCCACCAACAGCTGGTACTCCATGCCTCTGTTCAGCTTCAGGTCGTATACGTTCAGCGCCACGGCTTCCACCTTCAGGGTGTACATGGTCGGGTGCAAGTTGTACTCCAGCGTGATCTTCGAGTGTCCCTTGTCACTTTTGAACTGGTCCACCCACAAGAGACCCGAATAATAATGGCCGGGATTGTCCTCCAGCGCAAACCGCACCCGCTGTCCCTTCAAGGTCTCGCAGATGGTCGTGTACGCGGTCTCCCAGTCCCAGCCAGCATAGTCGTTTTCGAGGTAGAACTCAATTTTTCCGGTACGGTCATCGTAGGTAGGGCGGTTTGCAGGGGTACGGCTGTAGTCCAGTGCGCCGTCTCTGCCGGGCACAGTCACGAACTTTGTCCGCTCAATGGGCGGTGCGATCACCGGCCGCGAGGAAGGGATCAACTTCCAGTCGTCCCAGGTGTCAATGTAGTTGTCGCCTACATTTATAATAAGAGAATGGTACATTGATCCTCCTCACTTGTTGATGTATCCAATGGTGGACTGGATCGCGTTCCACGCCTTGCCTGCCGTCGCAAAGTTGCCCGCCTGCAAAGACGAGAGCTTTGCCGTGGTCGCACCAAAGGTAAAGTCTTTCTGGTCCAGCTCATGCAGCGGGATCACTTCCTTCGTGCAGGGCAGCCAGTCATCGATACCGTGCGGCTCCGAGAGCACGTACGTCTCCTTCATAAAGTCCAGCCGGTCGGTGTCCACACCAATATCACACAGGTCTGCAGCGTTGATCTGCACACTTCCGGTGAAACCGCTGTACTTTTTCAGCTCGTCCGTGGCCTTCTTCAAAAGGCTGTCTTCCGTGGAATCGGTCCCTTCCACCACAAGTACGCGCTGGCACAGGCCGTACTTCTTGATGGATTTTCCGTTGTACGCTTCCCGTGAGATGGGGTTCGTGGTCTCCCAGATGAACCATCCGCTCTTGTACCAACCATATGCCTTCACCGAGTTCACGATGTCCCCGGCCTTGATGTAGTACGAAATGTCCAGCAGGTTCTTTCCAAGCTCGATTACCTGATCGGTCTTGTCGTTCAGTTTTGCCAGATAGTCCAGATATCTTGTGTAAACGCGCACGCCGTCCACCATTTTGATTTCTTTGCGCAGGCGCAGATATCCGCCGTACTTTCCGGTCAGGCTGTTCGTCAGTACGCTCCAGCAGTCGCTGATGGCCTTGGTCTCCTTGTCCGTGTCGCTTTCCGGCTTTTCTATGGTCACATTTCCGGGCAGGAACACCTTGCCTTCGCCCTTGAAGCCGACGTGTTCTTCCGGGTCGTCCTCCACGGTCAGCGCCAGTGCCAGCAGTTCGGCCGCCGTGTAGAACTTGTTCTCCACCCGACAGTCTCTGTCCTGCAAGTATCCAAACTCGCTCTCGCAGGTCACTTCCATGTCCAGTTCAAAGTTCTTTTCCATTTCGGTGATATAGCCCATAAAGATCTCGCGGCCGTCCTCTTCTATGCTGACTACCGGCTTTTTCAGCTCCAGCTTGTCGTAGAACGGGTTCGAGACGGGCACTGTAAAGGTAAATGAGCTGATCTCGTTGGCCTCCAGTGTCACTTCCGGGTCAAGGATCACCGGTGCATTCTCGTTGAACGGATCGTCCAGAATGTTTCGCTCTGTCCAGTAGTAGCTCTGTCCATCCGCCGTGCCTTTGATCTGCCCGATGTACACCACGTACCCGGATGAACGGATGCGGTTCACCTTGCAGCTTTTCCGGTTAGTGGTCCGGCCGTCGCTGGCTTCTACCGTCAGGATATAGTCGGCGTTCCAGTCAAAGCTTTCCAGCTCTTTCTGTGATATTTCAAACCGATATACTCCATTTTGAATTGCCCTAAACGTCCTGCGCACTTTGCCGTTCAGCTTTTCGGTCACGGTAATGGTGTCGCCATCTGCATCATAAACGCGGTACGGCAGCCCGAACTTTCCCCACCGCCCAAATACGCCGTTCATGCCAAAGTAGTTGCTCTGGATCTCCGGCCCGCTATTGGCTGTCAGGCATCCATCATCGTCCACCGTGGCATTCTCATCCACGCAGAAACATACGAGAATATTCGAGCTGGAAACGCCCCACTGTCCCGTTGTCGTATCCCAGTAGGTGTTAATGTACCCAGGTGACCCGGGGTCGGCACCTCTGCCGTGCTGCACGTAAAGGCTCAGCGCCTCTCCGCGGGTGTTATCGCCATCCTCGTAGTTTTTGCTGCTTCGCGTGCTGAACACGTACTTCCACAGTTCGTAGATGTTGCTTCCTTCGGTAATATCCGCCCTTCCGCCGCTCAGACTATCCTCAAAAAATCTTCGGATTCCAGTAAACAGCGCCGTATCTCCGCTGAAGTCTACTACCCTAGGCACAAAGAACCGCTGTTCTTCCAGCGTACCGCTCTCACTTGAACCATAATCGTACCGGATCGTCACCGGCACGATGGTCTTCAGCGTGTCCTCACTCAGCCGTGCTGCGTAGGTGTTTTCCAGCCAGTTGCGCAGGGTCGGCTCGTTCTTCCACGAAACATCTTTCTCGTTGTTGCCCCACTGCACTGCGTCTTTCAGCAGGGTGGTGCGCATCAGCATGGTCTTACCCTTGCCGTTCAGGTCTTTTTCGTAGTTGTGCTGGGCCACCACAAACTCTGCTGCAACGCCGTCCTCGTACACTTTCAGGGTATCACCGGGGCTCAGTTCTTTGATGATCGCCATTTTCTCACTTCACTTTCGCTGCGGTCAGCCGTCCCATCCGGTCGTCGATGTAGCCAATGGCCTTTCTGCCGTTGATGGTCACGCTCATGCCCTTGATGCTCTCGGCCACGCCGTCCATGTGCCCGGCCAGTGCGTTGATGGCACGTAGAGTGTCCTCATTTCCGGCGCTCTTCAGTCCATTTTGAAGCTGCACTTCGGCATCGATCTTGTTTGCAAGGTTCCGGCTCACGTCTCCGTCAAGGCTCAGCGATTTTGTCGCCGCAAAGGCATTGTCGATCTCGTCCGCACCTTCCAGCACATTGGTCAGGTCCACCACGGGCACGATCTGGGGCGTGTACTCGTAGTCGTCGCCCATCACTTTGCTGATGGTTCCAAGTGTGCCCTTCGCAATGTCCATGGCGTTCTCGGTCATGTCGCTCACGGCATCGTCCACAATGGGCGCATCTTCCTTCACGCCATCGCTGATGCCCTTGTCGATCTCCGAGCCAACGTCCTTTGCGCCGGTGGCCTTTTCCTTCTTCCGGCTGCTGATAAACCACGCAATACCGCCGATCAGTGCCGCGATGGC